>Ga0326727_10000502_pt1 | contig 161228 bp, 152 predicted proteins | sample MB2enrmetagenome_FD_207643 | JGI IMG/M metagenome (GOLD analysis project Ga0326727, IMG submission 207643) | Lab enriched peat soil microbial communities from McLean, Ithaca, NY, United States - MB29MY | ecosystem: Environmental > Terrestrial > Soil > Wetlands > Peat | place: USA: New York...
GGCTCGCTATTTGAAAGGTTAAAGTGACAAGAACGCCTGTTCCGTTTGCTGAGTCACTCGTCGATGCGGCGTCATCGATTTCGCATTTGCCGGTAATCGCATTCAACGGTGTATTTACGAAGAAGGTTGTGCCCACTTGGCTCTGCACGAAATCTCCTTCAGTCACCTGTGTAAGATTAAGATATTGTGGATTCCAAGTGACGTTGGCATCCCATCCCCACAAACCTTGAACGTTTGAGATGTTGAGGGTTACTTTGAATACGTCATTTAATGAAGTAGCGCTGTATGAATTTGGGTCAAAAGTCACGGTGGGCTGTTGTGTTTGAGCGTGAGTCAAATAAAGCGAAGGAATTGTGCTTACAAAAAAACAAAAAAGGATCAACAGGGTTATTACGGTCTTTTTCAATTTTCAGGGCTCCAATACATTATGTAGCAGTTAAGGAATGCGAAAAAGTCTTGAGAATCAATCTTTCCATCTTGATTCATATCGCACAAATGATTGTAATTGGAGCTTCCATCCGAATAACTAATAAAGCTATTTGTGAAAATGAAGAAGTCCGTGCTGTTCACTGTTCCCTCGCTAGTGAAATCACCGAATTGGCAGTTAAATGTGGTGCTTTTTGTCACTGTCGAACCCGAGTATGAAGTTGAAGCGTAAACTGTATAGTTCTCGTTTGTTGGACCCATTGTTGGAAGGCGGAAAGTCAAACTGTAAACGCCCTGGTCGCCGTGGCTACCGAGAATGCTGCCTATGCTGCTTAGACCATTCAGGATTGTGAATTGGAATGGCTGTTCACAGCTAAGTGGTGCACCGCCGCTGCTCGGCCAGTTGCTGTAAATGTCTGCGTAGCCGTATGCTGTGCCGGTGCGTGCCCAAATTGGGATTTGGATGCTGAGAACCGCCTCTCCGTTTGTGTTTGCCAATAGAGAACACTGCTCTGACATCAGTCCGATTGGTATGCCATCGTTGTCGTACAGGTTAAGTGTAACTAACATTAAGTGTTCTATGCTGTCATTGTTGACGAGGTTTAGGGTGAAGTAGCCGAGAGCTCCTGTTTGGATGCTGCTTTGCCGGTTGGCTGACATGTCTGATAGGTAGGCAGAGCTGATTTGGCAGGGCATAGATGAGGACCTTGACGCCCCTGTTGTGAGAGTTCTGATTACCAGAACGTTGCCCTGAGAATCTTGGATCTCTAAGGCGATTAAGCCATCGTTGTCTGAGGCACCGTTGTTTTGCAAAAGTCCACTAACCGTGACGGGACTGAATCCGTAATATGCTTGGCTATTTGTTGTGACTGACAGATTCACGTTTTCTGATTGTGCTTTCGCTAGCGCAGGTGAAGACAGCAATAGGAGACACAGGATAAGGGGAACGTAAACTTTAACCTTCATCTGTGTCACTAACTGGCATCGATTAGTATTTGCGTGGAATATTCTGGACAGAATGGTGTGCCGCCATGCGCTGGGTTACCGCTGAAGAGGTTAACGTAAACAGTGGCTGGACCTACGAAAGCAAAGGTTGGAATTGTTAGAGTGGCGGTATAGGCTTGGGTGTTGAAGCTGTTTAGGCTGCCGAATAGGGCAGCGTTAATTGCTTCAGGGATGCATACATATGCTACTGGAACGTTGTTGTTATCGTAGATTGTGACTGTCAGATAGAAGCTTGTTGCTACCCAATTAATGTTGCATACTGTTACGGAAACGCTTACGGTTGGTCCCTTGTTTCTGCTAAAGCTTGGTGTGGCTGAACTGCCGTAACTGTCGCCGGCACCGATCTTGGTGTTGATTGTTTCTAGCAGATGGTTGTACATGAAGGCGCAGGAATCGTTCAGTGCGATTCCGCCTATGCTTACTGTTGAGGTTATGTTAACTATACCGAAAGCTGATGCGCCACTTGATAGTGTTATTGGGAGCCTGAAGGTGGCGGTTGCAATTCCATTTGAGTCCGTTGCTGCGGAGCGAGAGTCTATTTGTGTTCCGCTGTCCAAAACGTTGAATGTGATTAATTGTTGTGATACGGGCGCCCCGCCGTCGGTCACGTTTGCGTACATTGTGACTTGTGCTTCTGGGCCGAAGGGACTGGCGCTGGCGTTCCATCCTTGACCACCGTTGTTTGTGTAAACGTCTAAACTCGGGGGAAGTAGGATCCAGTTCCAAGTTATGCTTGATGTTGCAGTAATGGTGAAAGTTGTGGATGTAGTAGTACCACTTGGAGGTACGGAACCAGTGCCGGTCCAGCCTGTGCAGGCGTAACTGACGCCTCCTGCTGTGACGGTATTGTACATTATCCCGCTTACTAAAACCGGAGTCGTTGGTACGGTGCATGTGACTGATTGACCTGAATCATAGGAGTTGCTACCAACGGCGGGGTTTGGACTTCCATATGCCGAAGCTACAGTCAACGCTTCGGGTGTGCCGCCTGACGTGGTTTTCCAGTTCCAAGTTATAGTTGAAACAGCGGTTATTGTAAACGTGGTTGATGTGGTGGTGCCAGATGCAGGTACAGAACCCGTTCCCGTCCAGCCAGTGCAAGTGTAAGAGGCACCATTAACTGTGACCGGACTGGTTACGCTTGCGGTTACAGAAGTGCCAGAATCATAGCTTTGGCTTCCAACAGATGGATTTGGACTGCCATACGCACTGGTAACTGTTAAAGAGTACTGTGTCTGGGTCGGTGCTGAACTCTGCCAGAGCCAGGTGATACTTGAAGCCCCTGATATTGCAAACGTTGTAGAAGTAGTCGTGCCGCTTGCCGAAACGCTGCCCGTGCCAGTCCAACCAGTGCACGTATACGTGGTGCCGCTGACTATCACTGGACTTGCAACACTAGCTGGTATTGGCTCTTTCTGAGGAATGTTGTCGGTTCCAACTGCGGGAAATGGACTTCCTTCCGCGCTGGTAACTGTTAACGGGTAGGAAGCAAGATTCATCGTAATCTCCGCATCGTTAATGGATTTAGGAGCAACGCCGGTACTGCTGCCGCTTGCGAGCAACAGGACGCTTGACACTGTAACCGTTCCAGTGCCGTCGCTTACGACGTTGAAGATCAAAGTCACTAATGGTCCATCCGCGGTTGGCAAATTGCTTGCGCTAGGAGCTTCAAGTATAGCGTCAGAGATGCCACCAGTTAAAGTTCCATGGACATTGTCAATAAGAGAAGCAGGAGCTAGTAAGTCATCGCTCGGACTGTCGTCACCACTGCTCAGGTAAGGTCCATCAATAATCTTTTGAAGTTGCAACGTACTTGGTGACCAGTTCAGATCAAGACTGTACCCCCATATACCAGACATAGGGTTATTGCTTGCATCAAAACCGTTTAGTGAATTATCAATTCTGACATCGACGGCGATCTGATAGCTCTTGTAGGTGGTGCCGTCAACATTCGGTGCACCGGTAGTTACAGTCCAAGTGTTAGTTGCGCCGCCAAAAGTTGTTGGCACAGCGCCAGATTGCACAACACTTACATCTCCGGTGGGCGCGGGAACGGTTTGCGCTCTTACAGGATATGTCGCCAACATCGTTGATGCTAGCATAGTACCAACTAGTAACAATGCAATTAGACAATTCCGTTTGCTATTCGCAATTGAAAACCTCATCAATCACACTTCTCCAGAGGGATTTTCTGCTTAATCGGGATAATTAGCGTTAGCTACATAAAATATAGAGGTCTTCATAGCCAGAAAGAAGAAGGTCTTCGAATTGGAACAGGACGTTGTTGGCGATTTTCGCGATTTAGGTTGAAACCGTTTTATTTGCTATTCGTTTGCTAAAGCGCCAAATTAGAAAACCAGTGCACGAGAATAACGAAAAAAAAGTACTCAATAGGAAAGATTTCGAAATCAAAAAAAGAAAGTTTTTGTTGCTTTCACTTGCTGTGAAGCAACGTTCCCTTATTCGCGTTTTGCTTAGATGTGTTTGCTGTATGTAGGGATGTTGATTTTGTGTTTGGCTACTGCGAAGACTACAAATGCTGCGAAGGCTGCGCCTAATGATATGAGAGCGCCGAACAAGTATTCTGGCGTGACGAGTATGCTGCTAACCACGATGGGTGGAGGTGGAATAGTTACCGGTGTTGCGCCTGAGCCTCCGATGAGTTGAGCGTTTGTTAGAGCTAAGTTACCGTTGCCGTTGGCCACTGCTTGGAAGGTTAAGGTTACTAAAACGCCTGAGGAGCTGGAGGCTGTTGTTGTGGCTGATTGGTATGCATCGCTGAGTCCGCCGTCTATTGTGCCTACTTTGTTGTCGATAAGTGCTGTGTTGAATTGGCCTTTTGAATTATCTCCGACGAAGTATGTGGCTCCGGTTTGACTTAAGTAGGACCCTTCGGTGACGCTTTGGAGTTGCAAAACTGCTGGGTTCCAGGTAACGTCGGTTGACCAGCCCCAAACGCCTGATGCGCCGCTGATGTACAGGTCAATCGAGAATGTCTGGCCGTCTGGGATGTTCATCGATGTAGCAGTTTGTGTGCCAGATGGTACTGCACTTATGCTTCCTGCGACATTGTTTGGAAGAACTTGGATTGTGACTGTTGCTGTGCTTGTTGGAGTGTAGAGTGGGTCGGATACGGTTTCTGTGTCTGGGGCATTTATGGCTAAGGATGCGGTTATTGTTCCTGCTGTGTTTCCAACTTGGGCCGCGGTGAGACTAACTATTTTGCTACTGGAGGTCACTATTCCGCCGCCGACAAGAGTTATTGTCCAACTGTAGCTTGTGATTGGGCAGCTGAGCGTGGTCGGGACTGTGTCTGTGCCGGCTGATGAAGTTGCGCCGCTTAAGGAGAATCCTGCGTTACCCCAAACAGTGTTTGGGCCGACTGGACTACTGTAGAAGCTGATTGCCGCTTTCGGGTTTGTTGGGTTTGGTAGTTGGAGCCAATTCCACGTGATTGTGTCTGGTTTTGTCAAAGTGAAGGTTACGCTATTGCCTGTTCCGCTTCCCACATCGCCCGTGCCAGTATAACCAGTACAGACGTAAGCTGCGGATGCTGTAATCCATGGACTAGTGACGCTGGCGGTTACTGAGGTTCCGATGCTTACTTGGCTGATTCCGGATGGAGTTGGATTTCCGTAGGGACTTGACACTGTCAACGAAGCAGTCGAGATTTGCCAGTTCCAAGTTATGGTTGAAGCTGCGGTTGTTGCTGTGTAGGTTACGCTTGTGCCTGTTCCGCTTCCCACATCGCCCGTGCCAGTATAACCAGTACAGACGTAAGGTACCCCGCTTAAGACTACTGGGCTGGTAACGCTGGAGGTAACGGATGCGCCGACGGTTTCTGTGTTGGGGCCTATTGGCGGGGTTGGACTACCGACACCGGTGATACTGTTGGCAGTGCTGGTAACGGTCAGTGTTGTGGTTGTTTGTTGCCAGTTCCAGGTGATGGTGTCAGGATTATTCACAGTGAAGGTTGCGCTTGTGCCTGTTCCGGGTGTTACATCGGGGCTGGTGCCTGTGTAACCGTTGGTGGTGTAAGTGAGGCCTGCTGCAATTACAGGGCTGGTGACGGTTTCTGTTATAGTTGAGCCTGCAAAGAAGTTACTTGCGCCAGCTGGTATTGGGATTGGGTTTCCGTAGGCACTGGTCACCGTCAGCGATTCTAATGATGGCACAGTATATGTTGTATATACGGGCTTCTTCGTCGTACCTCCTGTTTGAACAGTTGTACTTCCAGAGAGACCTGTTAAGTCTATTTGTGCATTGTTAATGGAGGTAGGAGCGACACCCTGGAGACTGCCGCCTGAAAACAGTTGTACGTTAGATACTTGCACATTCGCAACGCCGTTGCTTATCACGTTGAAAACGAGTGTCACTAGGACGCCGTCGGATGTAGGCAAAGTCAAAGGAGCCGGATTTGCACCGAGAGCAGCAGCTACGCCGCCAGTTTGTGTTCCATGAACGTTATCGCTTAAGGTGCTAGCATATAGAAAGTTATCGCTTTGGGGGCTATCGGCGGAAGTCAGGTATCCTCCATCCACGACGTTGACAAGCTGGAGTACTGTTGGTGTCCAGTTCAGGTTAAAGGAATAGCCCCAGACGCCAGAAATCGGTTCGCCTAGAGAATTTTTCATTGTACTGAGTGAATTGTCGAGTTCGACGTCGACTGCGATCTGAGTGGCCGAGAGTCTCTTTGTGCCAGAGAGGAGATTTGGTGTTCCCCCCATGTTTGTGGTTATAGACCATGTATTAATTTGGTTGCCTAAATTCATCGGTCCGTCGTTTTGGTATGGTACGACGCTAACATCGCCCTTGGGATTTGGTATCTGTACCCAATTCCAAGTGAGGGTATCTAGTGTTGTCAAAGATGCAGATGTTGGTGAATAAGTGAAGCTGTTGGCTGTACCGGTGGATGGAACATCGGGACCCGTGCCAGTCCAACCTGTGCACGCATATACCAATCCGCCTGACATAACTGGAGTAGAAACGCTTGCTTTGACCTGGCCGCCGATGGGCACGTAGTCAGTTCCGACTGCCGGATTAGGATTACCATATAGACTTGTGACAGTCAACGTGGTGGCTGGTGCCCAACTCCATGCGACAGTGTCAGCGCCAGTAACAGTGAAGGTAACGGATGATTCTGGTCCGTTGCCAACATCAGGGCTAGTACCTAGACCGCTAAAACCAGTGCACAAATATAGCACTCCATTTACCGTGGCTGGGCTGGAAACGCTTGCAGTGACAGAGCTGCCGATTGTTACAGTATCAGTTCCTTCTGGTGGCGTAGGACCGCCAATACTGGTGTAAGTGGTGGTACCGATTTTGGTGTCACTTGTAATAGTTAGTGTGGTAGTGGTGTCTGCTTTTGCTGTACCGATTGCCATCATCGGCACTATCATGAAAATGATGAGTGCCATTGCTATAAGGGATTTCTTATTCGAGTTTCTAAAGTTCAATTTTTGCCTTTCTCCTTTCATGTTGTAAACGATTGCTCGTTCAAGCATCAATCTTGCTTTGAAAGCATATCTTTCTTGCCGATGTAGTTTACGGCAAACAATTTAGACTATAGACTAAGAAAAGCGCTTCCTTAGAAAACAGGTTATCTATCAATTATACATAGAAACGGAGCGGCAAAGTCAGAAAGAGGTTCCCAACCAAGGAAGCAATTTTCTTCGTCTAGTGTGAATGAAATCAACTGTGCTCGAGCCAGAGATAATCAATATGTCAGCCGTAACTATTGTTTATTCTGCAAAAGAAGAGTGTTAGAAGCGGGCGCGTTGACCAAAGTTCGCGCATGAGAGATGAAAATAACCAGAGTTACGAGGAAAATGTGTTTCTCCATGTTTGGTCTTATTCTATCACTGTCACACCGACCGATAACCTGTTTGCATGGCTTGATTACAAAAGCGTAAGTTATCTCCCGATTTAGTTTCCGCCAAACAGTTTTAATTGTATTCATAAAATAATGATCCGATAGAAAAGTTACATAAATTCAAAATAGAAGACCGTTCGAGAAATAAAAAACCAGCCTATAAGCAAAAACAAACGAATAAACAAAAACAATCTTAGATTAGCGAGGAAACCATAACTTGCTGAGTTTGAGATAAAAAAAGAAAAGAAAGTTTGGTTGTGTTTAAGTCGGGTTGTAGGTTGTGAAGTATTCGATGTACTGGTTGACGAACGCGAAGAAGTTAGCAGAGTCCACGTGGCCAGATGCGAGGATGTCGCAATATGGGTTATATGTGTTTTGGGTATAGTATGCGATGTAGGCGTTAACGAAGTAGAAGAAGTCGGCTGAACCAACTTGGCCATTGGGGAATTTCTGGGTTTGACCTGGTTGTGGATTGTACGGTGCTAAAGTTGACGTAAGGTCTCCTGCGCCGGTCCAGTCTGCAAGGTTCATCTCAATGTAGTTGTTGTCAGCGACGAAGTCGCTTGTGCCGCTATTGGTTGTGCCTTGGGCTCTCATGTATGCAATCCAGACTCCGGTAGCTAACAATGGACCAGTAGCTGGAATTGTGCTCGGTGTGACTTCCCAGAGGTATCGCCATGCCTCGTAAGCACCAGTTGCGCCTTTGCCTTGGGTGCCAGAGTATGCGTATATTACATTGGGTCTTGTCGGTGTAACGTAGGCACCCCAAGTGTACCCAGAGGGTTGTGCACCTATTGTACCTGTTGTATCCCAGTAGACTGTACCTGATGTTCCAGGGTATGTAATTGTTGATGATGGCACGTTTGCCATGTTATAAGCAATGTTTATGCCGATCATGTTGCCGTAGGTCTGATAGTAGCCTAAAGATATGAAGCCAATTGCGTCAGTGCCTCCAGCAGTGTTTCCTTGACTGACAGCGTTGTAGACGTTGATGTTTTCTTGGCAGAAAGTGTATGGTGCCATGTTTTCTGAGCCGTCGACTGATCCTGCGGTCTTGTGTTCAAATTGCCAGCCATTTGGCACTGCAAAGTAGTTGTTGAAGCAGTCGAAGGTTCCTGATGCAGGATCTCTGACAGCTCTCACAATGTTTTCTGACAGGGCTGCTGCTGGAACGCCTACAGTTGAGATTCCGTTGGCTGAGAAGAATGAACCCCAAGTCTTGTATTGTGGTGTTGTGCCTGTGACTCCGGATGTACCTTGATTTGTGTTGTCAAATGGAGGACTTGCTTCTGAGAAGAGTGATGCAACCTGCGCTGTCGTCAAAGACGTTGGGAACCAAGTCATGTCTGGACTCACAACAATAGCGACGCTGTCGATTCCGACTGCCCAGAGCTGCAAGCTAGAAAAGTCTGCCCATTCGCCTGTGCTGGGCGGTCGTGACATTTCACCGATGTCTGCTGTTCCGGCGACCAATGCTGGAATAGCCGTTCCGCTGCCTAATTGCGCTACGTTAACTTGGTTTATGTCCAAGGCAGAGGCGGTTCCCCAGCTTGGATTAGCTGCAACCAAACCATTCCAGTAAGCGTCGAATTGTCCTTTTTCTGCTACGGCTATTGGACCTACTGTGCTTGACCCGGCAATGTTGAGTGTGTTAGGTGTTACTAGTCCGCCAGAAGCGTGAACCATTGTTGCTGCGCTTGAAAATGCTAGAATCGCTAGTACCAACGTGGAAATTACTATTTTTTGTGTCTTGTTCAAGTTTTGTTTCTCCTTTCAGTGTACTGAACGATTACTCGTTCAGGCTTCTATTTGCCCTGAATGCATATCTTTCTTGCCGATGTAGATTACAGCAAGCAATTTAGACTATAGTGCAGAAGAAGCTCCAACATGTGTAACGAGCTTTCTTAAACCCGTCTAATTAGACTATAAAGTATAAATAGAAAAGCATTATCTCCGTTGTTTTTGCTTCTTCCTCACGTCGGGGAGACATAAAACAGGGGTATTAATGTATAGAAAAATGTTAACTGAAAAACTGGTTAAGGCAATTCTGTTCGCTTGTGCGGCTTTTGCCATAATTGTGGTCTTTTTCATATTCTATTACACATTAAACCAAGGTAAAACCGACATCGCTAAATTACTCTTAACCGGATATGCCTCATTTAATTCAGTTAACAGTCATGCAGCATATTACGCCGCGATAACAACCCTATATGTGGCCGCCGTCGCAACCTTGTTAGCGGCAGCCGTTGGAATTCCTTGCGCAATTTACCTAGCGGAGTTTGCCGACATGAAGTTCAGAAATGTTACAAAAACGTCCATAGAGGTTCTGGACGGCTTTCCTTCAGTAGTCATCGGAATAGTAGGTTGGGAACTCTTATCCAACCCGCAAAGCAGCTATTCTTTTACTATGTTCCTTAGCTCGATAGGAATGCACGGGTACTCAGGCTGCATCTTGTTTATGTGGCTTATCCTGGTGATAATGTCGTTTCCGGTCATTGCAACTATTTCTGAAGATGCCTTAAGGGCAGTGCCTCAAGATTTAAGAGAAGCTTCTCTAGGGATCGGTGCCACCAAATGGCAGACAACTAAGGAAGTCTTGCTACCGACCGCAACGCCAAGAATTGTTACATCTATCTTACTGGCGCTCGCCGCTTCAATGGGTGAAACTGTAGCGATTTATTTCGTTTGTGGTCGCACCATCTCACCTTTGATAACCTCACCAGCATCATTAATTCTACATCCTCTGGTTGCAAGCGAGACTCTCACTATAATTCTCAACAACTCTTATGCCAGTACGTTGGAAGGAGGAGGCCCTGCGCCTAGTGCTTTTGCGGAAGCATTTATTCTTTTTGTCATCATAGGGGCAGTGATTATTTCCACAAGGTTTTTTATGGCTCACCGAAGCGGCGGATCTACGGAGAGAAATAGCCAATGAATTTGAGACCACTGACAAAATTGCCTAATTTCTTTAGGAAAAAGGGGAAGGAAAGCTTGCTCGCTGGAGGCCTCATATTTGTTTCAGCACTCATCTCATTGATACCGGGGGCAAACCATTTTATCCAGGGCGCGAGCAGTTTAACCTTCTCGATATTTAGCCTTGATGATTACTTTAGCATTCTTTTGTTTTCATTGCTCTCGATGCTGCCAAGTCTTATTCTGTTCTCTGCAACATATCTGGTGTGGGAAAGTCATCCATTAGGCTGGAAATTATCACTTTGCGCCGGTGGAGTCGCTGTATTGCTAGCTCTTGTAAATTCAGGATTTATGTACTTCGCACTTCCAGTAACACTCTTATGTTGTTCAGCTGCGTTGCTCGAAGTTTTTGCTGGGAAATTGCAAAGAAAGCAAACAAGAGAGTCAATGATAATAGAAAACTTAGCAAAATTTGCTTTTAGACTTTCAGCACTTTTCTGCATAAGTGTCTTGGTGGTCATGATTGTCTTCATGATAATGATTGCTTCACCCTGGCTATCTTTCCAATTCTTCACTTCCATGAATCTTGATTTTGCCAACGTCTCAAGAATAGTGTACGGTCTTAATCCAATTGGATCGGTGGGAGGAGTACTCTCATGTACAATTGGAACATTACTTGTGGTGACTTTTTGCGAATTTGTAGCTGTCCCAATCGGAATTTGCGCAGCGATTTACCTCGCAGAATACTCCGGACAAAATAGAGTGGTGGGCACTATCCGTTTCTTCGTCGAAACACTTGCAGGATCACCATCCATCATAATGGCAATAATCGGATACAGCATATTCACTGTGACCTTGCACTGGCAATGGTCCCTGTACTCAGCAGGTATTGCGCTATCATTCATGGCTTTGCCTTGGAACATTCGAATTGCAGAAGAAGCCATAAAGCAGGTGCCGAGATCTTACAGAGAAGCATCTTTTGCCCTTGGAGCAACTCAATGGCAGACAGCAAGACTGGTGACGCTCTACGCTGCGATGCCGGGAATAATAACTGGAATTCTGTTAGGAATAGGAGTTGCAATCGGAGAAACTTTGGTTTTGTTATGGAATTACTCAGGTGCAACTCTCACAGGTTTACCAAGCCCATGGTGGCATATTTTCAATATCAAAACACAACTACCATCTTTAACAGTTTTCATCGACCAAATACCAGGTAACAATCAAGCCATGAAACCAACAGTGGTAGCTTTGAAAGGCGCCAATACTACGCATGCAGTATTTCTCACGTATAGTCTGGCATTAGCAGCAGGCGTAGTTCTTGTCACAATCTATCTAGGATTATGCGTTGTAGCATTGCTCATAAGAAATTACCTTAACAAAAGAATGAAGGGAGCATAAACGCAAAAAAGTGGGAATCGAATGTTGTTCCAAAAAAACCAAAAAACATCCAAAAAGCTCATGCGAGCAATGTTGATAGTGCTTATATCGGTTAGCATAACTCCCATCATCCAAATCGTGCACTCTCAAAGCAACTCAAACAATCAGTGGGCGCTAAATTTTTGGTCGTTAAACGAGCAAAATGTTGCCTGCAGCACTTTCGCACCTTTCGATCAAATTCAACTGGTAGCAAACGTAACTTATGGCAACGCGTCTGTACCCGACAGCCTAGTCACTTTTAAAGCGCAAGACCCAACTAACACAATTAAAGCAACAAATATTGAACCAACCAACAACGCAGGTGAAGCTACCTTCTTATTCCGACTCCCAATAGAAGACCCAAACAATGGTTCGATAGTTGGAACATGGCAGGCGACTGCAACAATACAAACAAGCAACGGCCCCCTGCAGGAAAGCTTAACATTTTCTGTGCAGTGGAGCATGGAAATCGCATCAATTACCCTTGAAAACTCTCAAGGCCAAAACCAAACAAGCTTTTCACCTGGAAACACTGTCACAGTAAAACTGGCAATCAACAACAACGCCCAAGCCGAGGCAACAAACATCACCTTAAACATGCAGGACACTTCAGGAAAAAACATAAATAATGCACAAATCCAAAACACCCAGATAGGCACAAGCAATCCAACTCAAGAACAAGACAACCTGCAGATACCAAAGAACGCGACCACAGGTCAAGCAACGATCACAGCGACGCTGTTATCTGGAAACTTTGAAGGAGTAAACATTCCAGCCTCGGAAAGCAAAACCGCATCCTTCACAGTAACTCAGGCTAAGCCAACTCCCAAGCCGCAACCCTTCGAAAACACGATAAGCCTCTTCTCATGGCTTTTGGTAGCCACAGCATTTTTCACTTTCACATCGCTTACTATTTTCATGCGAAGAAAACCATATTCACCAACGACTCCATCAGTCGAATTGCCAATAACCCAAACTGTTTCGGCTCCAGTTTTGATCGATCAAACGCAACCAGTCGTATCGAGTAACCCAACAGCGGAACTTCTTACTCAACAAATCGGTCTGCAACCGTTGGCGACTCAGTTAAGCAGTTTAACCGAAATCGCGAAGAGAATTGAAGCGTTGCAGTCAGCGCTAAAAATTGAGAGAGAACGGCTTTCCCAGGAAATAGTAAAACTTGAGGAAACGGTTAACGAGCAAGAAAAAGAAGTGAAAAAATACTTTGACTCGATCAGGGAAGAAATGAGAAGAATAGCGGAACTTAAAGGAGAAGACTAGGCAAGGAAGCGGCCTCAAAGCTGTATAACATGTAGAAACCAAAAGCATAAGAATTGGATATAGAAGCTGGACAGATTCTATATAGTTAATAAAGAATAATAAGGCATTTCTTAATTGCCGCCACCTCCATACATTTGATGGAGAGCGCAATAGATGGAAAAAAAAGGCACTTCGTTAACTTTTTCCTGCCCGAAATGTAAAGCAACATTTGAATTTGACTTTGTCGACGAATACCAGTATGTGCCTTGTCCAATCTGTGGAATCGAGTTGATGACTATCCGAAAAGATCAGACCCTGCTACTTGAGCCTTTTGAGTTTGACCAGAAAAACCCGGCATCCAAAATGCAACCGGTAATCCAGAGGAGATGGAGCTAAGGTGGAAAACTTGAAGGTCAAATGTGTAGGCTGCGAAAGAAAATTCGATATCAACCCAGATAACTTCTCAAACTTTGAAGTAGTCTTCTGCCCAATTTGCGGATTAGACCATCAAGTCATCAAAGAGCCAAGCCATGTCACCGTGAAATCAATTCAATACGCCTAAGCCAACCCTTTTCTAGTATTGTCTTTTTCGAAAAACGCGTTTCTCAAACAGCAAGTACGTTTATAGCTCCCCAAGACCCCGCATTTGCATTTAGCACGATGTATGGAAAGTGGTAAACCGGGGGGGCTCATGCCATTTTATGCGCACCTTGGCACGCACCTACCAAAAGCAATTCATCCATCTCTAAGATAAGCGGCACCAGTTTATTTTGAAGAAATCGAGAATAAAGATCCATGTATCTGTTTGAGCTGTTTATTAGAGTAATCAAACTGGGAGAATTTAACAATGGTAGCTTGATCCCAAAACATCATTGTTCTAGTGATTTGTTGTAACATTCCCAAATGTTGCTACTGCTTTGCTATGAGCTCCAATAGGCATTGTATGCACTCACGAAGGCGAAGAAGTCTTTGGAGTCTATTTTGCCGTCATGATTGAAGTCAATTGATGGATTATAGGTACCACGGGTGCAACATGCCGTATAATCGGCAACAAAGGTCATAAAATCCTTGGAGTTAACTTGGAAATCGCCGTGCAAATCGCCAGTGTATGTTATCCCAACGATTCCAGCAGTTATCGTGCTTGGGGCCGCGTTTGGTTCACCTAAAGGAATAACCGACGCAGAAATCGTGTAGTTCCCAACAGGCAAGCCTGAAGTGTCAACTAAACAATTCAAGATCCCAGAAGCAGAACTGTTCAAGCAAAGTGCTACTCTACAGATTGAAGTCGAATTCGCGAACAACGCAATAAACGCAACTTCAGAAACGTTGCCACTATTCCGCACGGTAATGTTGACTGGCAAATTGAAACCCGATTCCACGAAAGACTGCCCATGCGCCGTGTATGTTGGCTCCAGCGTAATGTTTGAAGCTACAACGTTTGAGACCGAAGAAGTTGAAGGCGGAGAAACAGAAGAAGAGCTGAGACCTCCAACTCCAGATGCCGGGTTAATGTATATTTGAGTGTTAGTGGCATATACTGTTCCGTTTTCAGGAGAACCGCCTGGCCAAGAGTTTGAGTAGCCGCAAATCCAGGGAATGAATCCTGTCGGGACTACTTGTTGGCCTGCGGTGTATGCGCCCCACGGGTCAGCTTCGTAGGAGGATTGTACGACGAAAGATATGGTTACCTGTGTCCATGTTCCTGTTCCCCACATAACTGTTACTGCGGCTGTGCTTGGGTAGTTGGGGTAAGAAGTTTCACCGTTTGATGTGTGTATTTCGCATATGCGTCCGTTAGGTCCGTAGAAGTCTAAGCCTATTGTTGCGCCGTGCTCGGGGTTTGTGTCTCTTTCGCTGCTCGCCGTCGTCATTAGCCAAGCTGTATAAGTGATTGTGTCGCCGGGCTGGATTGACGTCAATTGCCCGTCGAGTTCTCTGTCGTCGGCGCTGTTCCAAACGGAGGTTGCTGGGTTACGGAGCATTTCTATCGCTGTCTGTCCGTTTTCTGTTACTGGGTAAATATTGAATCCGTTCCCGACAACGTATCCTGTTGTGTTTGAACCAATGCCTCCCCAGAAATTAGGTATAACAGCTAGATTGGTGTTGTTTGCATGAACAGTCGGAGTGAGAAGAACGGCTGAAACTGAAAGAGAAATAATCAGTAAAGCCCAAGCTTTCATTAACCTGCCCCCTCAGCTTTCCAGCAGTGTTCCAAATCATTTCTATGATCAAAAGAATTAGTGTTCTCTGTCATTCTTCCTTTGCTTGCATAAAGGGCTATGCAGATAGCTGAAGAATTGGAAGCAAAATTGGGAGAGCAGAAAATAGAGGTGTTAATTGGTTTCACCTCATATTAAGAGAAGGATACAGGTTGGACACTGAAAAAGATATACTTCTTTGCGATTGCTCCTGTTTTTTCATCCCTTCCCCGTTGAGAAAAGCAGACAAAAGATATTTGATTCTTTTCAATATAGAAAGTATTCATATATATATTCTCTTTAGATGCTGGTCTTTTTTTGCCGATGAAGGATTCTTTTATGCTCTTTACAATTATTCTCCTCTTGCAGCAGTTATCATTGTCAATTCAATTCTGCAGGAGTTCTTGTCCCGAGGCTTTATGAATTACTGTGAACTAAGAGGAGAGATCGCAGGCGTCTGGTGGGAATTAGTTTGCCTAAGCCAGGTAATGGATGGGAAAAGGAAGATGCAAAGAATCAGCGGTTCATTAACCTTTAAGTGCTCAGGATGCGAGGAAACCTTCGAATTTGACTCTGTCGACGAATACCAATTAGTTCCCTGCCCAATCTGCGGAATCGAGTTAATGACCATTCGAAAAAAGCAGGCATTGCAACTTGAACCTTTTGAGTTTACTCAAGAAAACCAGATAACAAAGTCAAAACTGCTCGTCCCCGGAAACTTGGAGTTGAGGTAAAACCTTTGAAAGCCAAATGTGTAGGTTGTGAAAAAAAATTCGGTGTTTACCCAGAGAACTTGGCAAATTTTGAAGTTGTTTTCTGCCCAGTTTGTGTACTAGACCGCCAAGTCATCAAAAAAATCAACCGCGTCACTGTAAAAACAATCCAATTAGCCTAAAATTTGCCTTAGAACCGCGTTACGGGTTGGCGTGATTCTAACTTGGTAAACGTTTTATAACCGCGAATTTCTTCATTGAGGTTTATGCAAGAAACAGAAGTCAAAATACTGGAAATTGACCGAAAAAAGATCGAAAATACACTCGTATGTCTGCATGCAGAAAAGGTTTTTGACGGCGAAATCCGAACCTTGTTCTTTGACTTTGAAGACGGCAGGATTTTTAAAGCGAAAAATGTGTTGCGCTTAAGGAAAGAGGGGAATAAGGCGGAGTTGACTTTTAAGAATGTTCATTTCTCTCAAAAGGCTAAATCGGCTGAGGAATATTCCGTTGAGGTTTCAGATCTGGAGACTACTAGGAAAATTCTGGAAAACCTCGGTTTAGCGTTGACGGAAAGCATGGAGAAGCACAGAGTCAGCTACATGATTGATCACGTGCGTTTTGATATTGACCGCTACTTCGGCAAGTACGGATATATTCCTGAATTCATGGAGATAGAAACTGACAAGGTTGGTTTAATCTACAAGTACGCCGAACTTTTAGGCTTCAAAAAACAGGATTGCTTACCATGGTCAACAATAGACTTAATCAGACATTACACGGGAAGCGAAAATAAGACGGCAAATCAAGGAAACCAAGTTTCTTAGAGAGCGGTTTTGGCAGGTTTATCTCCAATAGCTTCACAAAAAATAGTTGTTCGGCGAATCTAACATTCAACATGATGGGCAAGATTGGGAAACCAATCCAGGGGATATTTGACGGTGGCTCTTGTTGAGCGTTGATCCGCCGAACCTGATCTTTGCTTCTTTTGGGCGTTGCAGTTTGGGATTTACAACAAATTATATTCCTGTTTAAAAGCTCTTAAAAGTTTCACAAATAATCTATATATATTAATGAAGGCAGGCAATCTAACCCTCACTATATACGCAGCAACTCTATAGTTTATTTATATCTATAGAGTCTATTTTCGGAGCCCTTAATGACAACTCCTTTCTAATTAAAACCTCACGGAGATAGTACACGTGCACAAAAAAGTCCCACTTTTCGAATACGAAACATTTACGGTCCGCCGAGCAAGATGCGCAGAAGCTAATGACCTACCGAGGAAGCAAGACCGCTGAACGACAATAGTATGACGCCCGAGAAAATAAATCTGTTCAGATTAGTTGATAAGGCGCAAATTCCTAATTCTAATATATGACTGATCAAAAAGCAACTGTTGAGAACATGTCAAAAGAACCGCAATCAACCTCAAACGCTAATCCAGATCCACAAACAGGCGCAAGTCAGAAAAAGTTCCTGGATAACCCAGCCTATTTTATCAACAGAGAACTCAGTTGGATAAGGTTTAATGTGCGTGTTCTTGAGGAAGCGCAAGACCTGAGGCACCCCTTGCTGGAAAGAGTCAAATTCATCGCTATCTGCGGCAGCAATCTTGACGAGTTCTTCATGACCCGAATCCCGAGGCTTATGAAAAAAGTCAAGGCGGGATCTGAAGAAAAGTCGATGGATGGAATGTCGGCTATCGAGCAGATTGAAGCCACACGAAAAGAGATATTGCCTTTGATCGAAAAGCATGCTGCTTGCTGGAGAGACGACCTTCTTCCCGCTTTGGCCAAACAGAAAATATTCATTTGGAAAATTAATGACTTGAATTTAAGAGATAGGGAAAACCTGCGTGGGTTCTTCAAGCAAGCTATTCTTCCGTTGGTTAATGTCAAAGAAGGTATCGATAACGCATCAATCGAAAACCTGCACGTTACGCTTTATGTGTCGGGCTTTTCTAAACAAGATAATGTACGCTTAATCGATATCCCAACAGAAGAGTTCGGGCGGCTGATAAGAATCCCAAAAAGCGTTATCAGCCAAGAAATCGAGTATAACTATGTCTTTGTTGAAGATTTGATTGCAAATAACTTGGATCTGATTTTCCCAAACGAAAAGAACCTCACCGCCTATCAGTTTCGATTAACAAGGAATGGAGAAATAGCGATTTTGATGAATGAATCGGCTGACTTTCTCTTTTCGGTGACGAAGAGCCTTTCAACCAGAAAAACAGGCTTCCCCAGCAGGCTTGAATTTGAAAGAAAAGTACCTGAGGAAGTTAAGGAAGGAATAGCTGCAGCCTTGGGCTTGCCAGATTATCTAACGTACGAATTTGACGGCCCACTGGGACTTGTGGATCTTTGGCAAATGCTAAAAATTAATCGCCCTGACCTTAAAGATAAAACTTTCATTCCAAGCATTCCGCCTCTTCTGAGCCCTGAGCGGGATATGTTCGCAGCCCTTGACCAACAAGACTTCGTTTTGTATCACCCGTACGACAGCTTTGACGTAATCGCTAATCTGCTAAGGCAAGCTGCTCGAGACAGCAGTGTCTTGGAAATCTGTATAACAATGTATAGAATGGATCACAACTCTCCAGTTGTTGACGCACTGATAGAGGCAGCAGAAAAGGGCAAAAAAGTAACAGCGATAATAGAACTTAAAGCCAAATTTGACGAGGAAAACAATATACGCCTCGTTTCAAAACTCAGGCAAGGCGGAATAAACACAGTCTACAATTTTCCGAACTTTAAAGTGCATGCAAAACTATGCATGATTGTTAGAAACGAAAACGGAAAAATCGTAAGGTACTCTCACATCGGGTCAGGAAACTACAACTCCGTAACAGCAAGAATCTACGCTGACATCGGCTACGTGACATCGAATCCTGAGATAGGCACGGAACTTAACGAGCTCTTCAACATTATCATAAATGGCCTACAAGAAATAGAATTCCAACATCTCCTTGTAGCGCCAAAAACTCTCAAGAAAGAAATTCTAAAAAGAATAGAAAGAGAAATCAGTTTTCACCAAAAAACCGGGAAAGGGTACCTGGCTTTTAAGCTGAACAATCTAGAAGAGACTGAAATTATACAAGCGCTCTACAGGGCGTCAATGGCCGGAATCAAAGTGGACCTTAACGTGCGTGGTTTATGCTGCTTAAGGCCAGGAATAGAAGGAGTAAGTGACAACATTTCAGTGATGTCCATCGTGGGCCGCTTCCTTGAACATGCACGAATCTATTACTTCCAAGGCGACGCGGAAAATGAGGTTTTAATCGGCAGTTCAGACATGATGTTTAGAAACCTCAGCGAAAGAATCGAAGTTCTCTTACCAGTGCCTGACCCATATATTGGCCGCGTCCTCTTCGAAGACATGCTTAAGATTCACCTCCGTGACAACGTCAAAGCACGAAGACTGCTAAACGACGGGACTTACGAAAGAGTGACACCTAAACCTGGAGAGGAAGTCATCGACTCTCAAGCCTGGCTCATTAAGAACCGGGGCATCTGGAATGACAGGCCTAGTTAACATGCTAACATGGAAAACTGACGATAGCTACTGTAAATTCGGCTGCGAAACAATGCTAAAGCAGCTTGATGTTTTTGAAGACCAAATTGACGGAGTAATAAAAAGCAACGACATTGAATACGTGCATAAGATGCGTGTTGCCTCCCGCAGGATCAGGGCAGCACTGCCTCTTTTCAAGTCCTGCTTTCCTAAAAAAGCCTTTAGGAAATGGCGTCGTGAAATAAAAAAAGTTACTCGTCTTCTTGCCAGCGCCAGAGACCTTGATGTTCAAATAGCCTTTGTTGAGCAGTATATGGAAAGCCTCAAGTCGGCCACTGAGGAAACGGGTATTGACCTGCTTCTTAGACATCATAAAGATCAAAGAAAAAGCGTTCAGTCATCCGTTGTTAAAGATTTGGAAAAGCTGATGGCAACCTGCGTTTTGATGGATATCCGCAGTTTTTGCGTCCAAACAATAAGGCAGCAAGATAATGTAACTCTTGATCGAAACAAGGTACTGGAGAAAGCGCATGAATACATTTCCTCCAGATTAGACGATTTCTTGACGCTGGAAGAATATGTGTACTTGGAAAAAGAGGCCTTAAAACACCACGAGATGAGGATATGTGCTAAGAAACTGCGTTACACCATGGAACATTTTGCGCCGCTTTACCCCAACAAGCTGATTGGAGAAATAGAAAGAATAAAGGCTTTTCAAGACGTGCTTGGCGAAATGCATGAGTGTGACATTTGGATAGATTACGTACCCAGATTCACCGAGGAAGCAAAAGCAAAAATACAACCGGAGAAAAACGAAAAAGTCGAACCAGCTCTTCTGAACTTTTTAAATTTCATAAGACAAAAAAGAAACGAGAATTACCGCCAATTTCTCCAGCTTTGGAATGAAACAAAAATGGAGGCTTTTTTTGATCAAATCAGAAGGAAAACGAGTTTTCGATTAGGGATAGCGGAAGAAAAAATCAGCGCGGCCCTTGCAAACCCAGACATTAAAATTGCTGTCATATCAGATGTCCATGCCAACCTGCATGCCTTAGAAAGAGTAATTGAGGAGGCTGAAAAAAGAGGTATTGACATTTTTGTGAACGCCGGTGACTCCATTGGGTTCGGACCGTATCCAAACGAAGTGATTGAACTTCTTTGTGAAAAGAACACGTTAAGCGTTGTTGGAAACTACGACCTTGAAGTTATCGAAGGCGAATTTAAGGATAAAGACGTAAAAAACCACGCTTTGAAACTTACCAGAAGAGAATTGTCTAATTCCTGCAAAGAATATCTTCAATCGCTGCCTCGTGAACTTAGGTTTGAAGTTGCAGGAAAAAAACTGCTTGTGACTCATGGAAGCCCGGCGTCTATTGATGAACACATTTACCATGACACACCGGTTGAGAGTTTAGAGACGCTCTCTGAGGCTGCAAAAGCTGACGTAATAATAGTGGGACATTCTCATGAACAATTATGGCGGCAGGTAAATGGAGCCTCCTTCGTTAATCCGGGAAGCGTCGGAAGACCGGGAGATGGAAATCCACGGGCAGCTTTCGCAGTGTTACAGTTCGATCCTTTCAAGGTTGAGATGATTCGGCTAGATTACGACGTTAAAGGTGCCGCGGACAGTCTTAGGAAAAAGTCGTTTCCTGAAAGTTTCGCTCAGATGCTTCTCCAAGGTGTTCCTCTAGGAACAATAATCGAAAAAGATGCCTCAAGAGAAAGTACGCTGTTGGAAAACCGCAAATCGACAGCCAAAGTTTGCCGAGAATTTGCCAGGGGACGTTGGGGAGATTCTGAACATTTTTCTCAGGTTTCTATGCTTGCTTTAGAGTTTTTTGATGGGCTAGGCAAAGTCCATAAGTTGGGCGAGCAAGAAAGATGCTGGCTTGAATATGCAGCCATTCTGCATGATGTTGGGTTATCGAAAGGTAAAGGTGCGCACCACAAAGAATCGGCTAAACTTATCCTCAATGACACCAAGCTGCCCTTCTCATCCGAGGAAAGGCGCATAGTCGCAAGCATCGCCCGTTACCACAGAAAAGGCTTACCCAAAAAGAAACACGACAACCTCAAGACACTTGATCGCCCCACCGTAAATAAGATAAGGATTTTGGCAGGTCTTCTACGCGTTGCTGACAGCTTAGATTACATGCATCAATCGAATGTGAAAGCTTTAAGCTTCAAGGTAGGCGCCAAAAAAATAATTGCTGAAATTGAATGTGAAGAAGAATCGATGTTGGAGGAGCAGGCTTTTAATAAGAAGAAAGATTTGTTGGAAGGGGTCTTCGAAAAGAAATTGGTGCTGTCATGGAAGAAAAAGCCGAATGTATAGTCGGATTCGTTGATATTGGAACGAATGCGGTTCGTCTTTTAGTGGTTAGAATAAACCCCAATTTCTCTTACACGATTGTTAGCCAGGAAAAAGAGGTTATTCGGCTAGGCGAGCAGGAATTTAAGGATAACCTTCTTAAACCCGAAGCAATGGAGCGAGCAATTTTTGTATGCGGAAAATTCGTTGAACTTGCCAAAACCTACGGCGCCGCCGACATAGTAGCTGTTGGGACCTCAGCAATTCGGGAAGCGCAAAACCGGACTGAGTTCCTCCAAAAACTGCATGACGCAACAGGACTCAAGGTAAAGGTGATTTCCGGGGAGGAAGAAGCCCGCTTGATTTGTCTGGGGGTTTCAAGCGGGGTAAATATTGGCGATGAAAAGGCAATTTTTATTGATTTAGGCGGTGGCAGCACTGAAATTTGCATCGGAGATCAATACCAATGCTACTACGTAAACAGCTTAAAATTAGGAGCAATTAGGCTGACAACTCAGTTCATCGGCGAAGGCTGGACTGGGCCTGTCGCAATTAATACCTACAAACAGATGAAGCAATACGCCTGCAGCAAGGTTCGAGTTGCAAAAACGAAAGTTCAAGAGTACGGTGTCAGGCTGGCATGGGGATCGTCAGGCACAGCTATAAACTTGGCTGAAATAGCAAACAAATTATTCAAGAAAAACGGCGAAGAGGAAGGTCTAACGTTATCAAGAAAGAATCTAAGAAAACTGGCGCCTATTTTATGCTCTTTATCGCTTGAAGAAAGAAAAAACCTGCCCGCTATCAATCCTTATCGAGCTGATATCATAATTGCAGGTGCAGCCATTTTGGAGGCAATTATGGAAGAATTAGGCTTGGAAGAAATAAGCATCAGTCACAGGGAACTCCGAGATGGACTTCTAATTGACTACCTATCGAATTTTGAAGGCTTCCGAGAACTCCAAAAAACTCCAATGCGAAATAGAAGCGTTCTACACTTAGGGAGATCTTGCAACTTTGATGAGAAACATTCAGAAGCGGTGACTTCTTTGGCTCTCCAGCTTTTTGACAGCGCCAAACAAATTGGGCTTCACAACTTGGGGGAAGCCGAAAAAGAACTTTTAAAGTACGCGTCTATTCTGCATGATGTTGGCGACTTTCTCTCTTTTAACGATCATCAGCTTCATTCTCACTACATCATTTGTAACGCTGAACTTCTCGGTTTCGACCGTAAAGAAATTCAAATGATGGGCTATATTGCACGTTTTCACAGGAAAAAGCTACCTTCAAGAAAGGCTCTGAAGGCTTCAGGGTTGGACGAAAGAACCAAGGAGTCGATTGCAATTCTTTCTACATTTCTGAGGTTTGCGGAAAAGCTTGACCGAAGCCACAGCGCACTTGTCAAGAAGGCTGAGTTCATCAAACTAAACAAGGATCAGATCTTGCTATCGTTTTACTCAGACTCCGACTGCAGCTTTGAAGAATGGAGCATCATTCAGAATCGACAAGCATTCTACGAAGCCTTCAAAAAGCAGCTGGACGTCCACTGCATAGTTACATCCACCGCGTAGCCGCACCGAACCTCGTTTATTCTTTTTCAAGATCTGCTTTTGCCTTATCCAAAGCTTCCTTTTGCTCTTTGCTTAAGACAGGATACTTTAAATCCAATTTCTCAATTTGGGACACAAGAATCTCCGAAATCGAAGCATGAGTAACCCATTTTTTATCCGCAGGAATAATATACCATGGTGCCCACTCAGTGCTTGTCTCATTAACCATTTCTTCGTACGCATCCATATAATCATCCCATTTTGAGCGTTCTGAAAGATCCGTGGCTGAAAATTTCCAGTTTTTTTTCGGGTCGTCAAGGCGTTCAAGAAAACGCTGTTTCTGCTCCTCTTTCGAAACATGGAGAAAGAATTTCAGCACCACCGTACCGCTCCGAACTAAGTGCCGCTCAAACATGTTTATGTCTTCGTACCTTTGATTCCAGAATTGTTTTCCTTCATCCGCCGATGGTAACTTTTCTTTTTCCAAAACCTCCGGGCGAACCTTAACAATCAACACATCTTCGTAGTATGAACGATTGAAAATTCCGATGATTCCTCTTTCTGGAAGGGCTTTCACGTTGCGCCATAGAAAATCGTGATTCAGCTCCTCTTCAGAAGGTTCTTTGAAAGCAGTAACTTGGCAGCCTTGAGGGTTTACTCCAGACAGCACATGTTTGATTGCGCTGTCTTTTCCTGCTGCATCTATTCCCTGCAGAATAATCATGATGGAATAAGTGTTACTTGCCCAAAACAACTCCTGCAACTCAATCAGTTTCCGCGTGTTTGCCTCAAGGATGGCTAACGCCTGTTCTTTTACTGCTTTTTTGCCTTCGTCATCTTCCTTTTTCTTAGCCCATTTTGGAACCCAAGCAGGATCAAAATCCTTCAAACTAGTTTTTTTACCGGGTAACACCTTGAAATCTTCTGAATCCATCGACATCTAAAACAACCTCAAGAAGAATAGGTTACAGTGCCTAATAACAGCTACCCTATCGATAAAACACTCACATAATTGAGATAACCAAGCCAAAAAAAACTAACCACAGTGGCAGCGCGTGATTGCTACACAAAACAAGGGAGGCCTTATTGGAAAAAAACCATTAGGAAAACAACGAGATAGAAAATAAAAAGAAAAAGGGAGAGAAGCTAATTGGAAACTCTATTTTAGGCTGTTGTTCCGCTGTCTGAGGCCTTTGCCTTTTCTGGCGTTTCTGCGGCAGTTTCCTCTTTGCTCGGCGTCTCCGTTTTGGCTAATGCTTCCGTTTTTGCGGCTGATTTCTTTGCTGAAGCGCTCTTTGGCTTTGAACTGGGCTTTGCTACTGGAGCAACCATAGCTTTCGGTGCGGTAACCTTTGTCTTTACAGCCGGAGCTTTCTTCTGCTTAAATGCGGGAGCTTCCTTGGGTTTGACATCGACTTTCTTTTTTGTGTTCCAGACTGGAAGCGCACCGTGATCGTCTTTGAATTTGACGAGTAATTCTTCCTGCATGATTCTTGGTTTGTCTGTTAGAATCCAGCTTATTGCCGCCTTTTCTATGTAACCTTGGTCTAAGAGCATCTGGTTAATCTTCTTAGTGGTTTTTCCTCCGTATCCTGCCAAGTAGCCTCCCAGTATTCTTTTGCTGGGTTTTTTTGTGCGTCCAATGTACAGAACATCAGTTTCTTCTTTTCCAGAGAGTTCCTTGTCCACTATAACGATGACTGCGGCTTTGTCTGAAGGCAAATTTGAAAATGTTAGCGTTTTCAACGGTACCCATTCGGAGAATCCTATTTCCATTAAAGTTTTAGAATTCATATTTCACTAAGAACTGCTAGAAGGATTTAACTATTTCTACGCCCTTAAAATCTGCAATTTACTGAGCTGCGAATTAGGAGTTGAGTATGGCTTGACGTTGTTTTCGAAAGAAAACAGTTCCTCGCAGACAATAAGAAAAAAGAATCTGTCAAGCTTTGCTATACAAACACCAAGGCGTTTCACATGAACAGTTGTTTTAACCCTAATTGCGCCGTTGTAGATTCCAGCTACTGCCGTTTTGGAGCTGAAGCTCTTTCGAAGCTTCTTTCAATAATTGAAACTCAAACTGCGGGCGTTGAAAAAAATGAAGACATAGAGTACGTCCACAAAATGCGTGTATCTTCACGCAGAATAAGAGCAGCTATGCCCCTGTTCAAAGAATGTTTCCCAAAGAAAGGCTACAAAAAATGGATAAAAGAAATCAAGAAAGTCACTCAGTTCCTTGGCGCCGCTAGAGATTTAGATGTTCAGGTCCTGTTCATAAGAAACTACGTTGAACAGTTGCAGCCAACCGAGCCTAAAAAAGGGGTGGAAGCGTTGCTTGAGCGGCACATCAACCAGAGAACTGACTTACAATCGGGCATTATCAATGGACTTCAAGAACTTGAAGAGACAAAGGTCATTCAGCAGACGGCAAGTCACTGCGAGAGGATCATAAAGGAAGCAACCAGCATCCCATTCAACTTGTTCGCTGTCCGAGAAAAGGCATTCTGGCAAATATCCTCCAAACTGGATGATTTTTTGGCAATGGAAGATTGTGTCCATAAGGAAAATGAAACCCTCAAGCATCATCAGATGCGTATTCGAGCTAAATGGCTCCGATATACTTTGGAAGTGTTTGCCCCGCTTTACCAAGGAGAATTCTCTGAAGAAATAGAAATGATGAAGAATTTTCAGGATACTCTTGGAGAAATGCATGACTGCGACGTATGGATCGATAGCATCCCAAAATTCATTGATGAGATTAAAGGGGAAATGCCGATAGTTCCAGGAAATGAAAAGGCTGCAGTTGAAAGCGACCAGAGTCTTCTCAAGTTTCTTGACTTCATCAAGGAAAAAAGAAAAAGTTTTTACCGAGAGTTCGTAATTTTTTGGGATGAAAACAAAAGAAAGAACAGCTTTGAGGAATTAAGAAAAAATGCGAGTGCAGGATTTACAGCCGCAGCATCGACATCGAAGGCGGAACTGACAAATCCTTACGTTAAAATTGGGGTAATTTCAGATATTCATGCCAACCTTCACGCTCTTGAAGCGGTTTTTGAAGACGCCAAGCAACGAGGAATAACTGTTTTCCTAAACGCCGGTGACATAATAGGGTTCGGAGCTTTCCCGAACGAGGTCATTGAAGCCTTGTACTCAAAGAATGCTCTCAGCGTTATCGGCAATCTTGATCTCGAAATCTTGGACAAGAGTCAGAAAGTCAAAGGCGCCAAAAAATTCTCCGTTGAGTACGCAAGAGAAGTGCTGGAAAAATCTCATGAAACTTATCTACGTTCATTGCCCATCAAACTCGAGCTTGAAATCGCCCAAAAGAAGCTTCTTATGATTCATGGATCACCCGACTCGATTGAGGAACATCTACGCCATGACACACCGGATGAGAGATTTCAGGAATTGGCCAAAACCGCTGGCGCCGACCTAATTATCTTTGGCCATTCACATGAGCAATTCACAAAGCAAGCTAACGGAGCGTTATTCATTAATCCCGGGAGTGTGGGTAGACCTGGGGATGGAAATCCTCAAGCTGCCTACGCCGCTATCTCGGTTAGCCCTTTTTCTGTGGAGCTGATTAGAGTTAGTTATGACGTGGAGGCAGCGGCGGACGCCCTCCGAAGAAGAAGGGCGCCTGAAAGTTACGCCCAAATGCTGCTTCGAGGACTATCTTTAGATGACATAATAGCGGAAGATAAAACTAAAGAGAACGACATGGAAGAAAAATGCGCTCAAACAACTGAAAAAAGCCTGATAATTTCACAAGCTTATTGGCCAGATTCAAAACATGCCGAGCAAGTAAGAAAATTGTCTTTGGAGCTCTTCGACTCCCTGCAGGACTTACATAAGCTAGGCAGAAGGGAACGCTGCTGGCTAGAATGCGCCGCGATTCTTCATGATATCGGCTTGGCTCAAGGACAGAAAGCCCATCATAAGAATACACTAAACCTCGTCCTGAACGAGACCAAACTCCCATTTACATCGACTGAAAGGCAAGCAATAGGAAACATAGCCCGTTACCATCGCAAGAGCTGCCCAAAAAGCAAGGATTACAGCTTTATGTCACTTAACACTGAATTACGACGGAAAGTTAAGACTTTGGCGGGCATTTTGCGCTTGGCGGACGCGTTGGACTTCTCCCATCAGTCCACCGTTCAAAGGGTGGAAGCTCACGTAGCTTTTGAGTACGTAACTATTGAGGGCTTTGCCCGCATGAGCCCTTTCCTGGAAGAAAACGCCATAGCCAAGAAAAAGGATATGTTTGAGCAGGCTTTTAAAAAGAAAGTTGTGGTTGCGTGGAAGCAGGTTCAGCCGATCCAGCAACAAGCCAACGAGCATCCTGGAACGGCATCTCAAGAATCGATAACTGCGCCTAGCGGAAACTTAACTGCCCCCGCTGACGAAGCCTTAAAGTCGCAGCAGACCAATCATCCATGACAATATTTGACTTTTCTTAAGTAACAGGGCGAATTGGACACCGATCTGTTCACGGCAACATGACCAAAGAAACTTTCACATTACTTTGTTTAGCAGTGAAGTTTTTAGCTAAGAACACACTCATAGAAGTTGAGGCTTTTTCATGACTAATTCAACCCAAATCTTTTGGCCCAGCGGTTATGAACCAGAAAAAAGTCCAATCCACGTCCACAACCAAATCGCAATAACTGCTCCTCCTGAAACTGTATGGGCATGGCTGATAAGGGCGCAGCTTTGGCCGACATGGTACCCTAACTCAGCCGACCTCAGTTTCTTAAATGGAAAGCCTCCTGATCTTACTTTAGGAACAAGGTTCCGCTGGAAAACCTTCGGTGTCACCATAGTATCTGAAGTGCTAGAGTTTGAGCCCTACGAACGAGTAGCTTGGGATGCGCACAGCAGTGGACTTGAGGCTTACCACGCGTGGCTAATCCAAAGAGCTGAGGAAGGGTGCATTGTCCTAACTGAGGAGACGCAGCGGGGCTGGCTTGCCCGACTGGGAAAAGCTGTAAGACCGAAAAGAATGGAGCAGCAACATCAAATTTGGCTGGAAGGCTTACGGGCAAAAGCTGTCAGCGGCTTGCCGCCTGCCCCGTAAGTTTCTGCTGATTGCTTTCTACGGGTTGTTTTTTTCCGCATTCAGGGCAGAACTTGGCTCTGGCAGGAATTTTTGTGCTGCATCGAGGGCAGATTTTCAGCAAAACTGGTTGATGCAGCGCGGCGCCGCAGAAGTTGCAGTAGTTAGAGTTCGCTGTTACTTGTGACCCGCAGTTTGGGCACCTAACGTACTGTTGAGTGTACGTTGGAACTGGAATCATAAGGTAACCAGAAAGAATGCTTAACACCTATAATTATGCAAAGAAGCGTCTCTTTTTTGTCTTTTGCTCAAAGAATACTACATTTTGGTTTTGGTGCGGTCACCGGGATTTGAACCCGGGTTGTCAGGTTGGGAACCTTACCGACTAGGGGTTGCTATCCACTAGCCTCTGATGTCCTAACCAAGCTAGACTACGACCGCATTGGTAATACTGAAATTGATTGGCTAAAATATAAAGAATGGCTCTCTCTAAGATACAGTTCGCATTATATTGACTATGTCTATTTTTACAGTAGGAAATATTACAGTTACTTTTATGATGTGCAAAAGATGGCTTGTACTCCCAACAGCAACAGATAGCAGTGATGCAATAGTAAACCGACACAAAGAAAAAGGAGATGTTTAGGCATTATTCTACTTATCTTTGCTCACCATAGTATCTTCGTGAGTTGCAATAATTCCAGTGATTTTGCGCTAATATTGTCATTTCGGTCAGTCTCATGCTGTTGAACCTTGTCCAACGAAAAAAACATCCTTTCCGAAAGCGACTGCAAGATAAGGCGCATTGTTGCACACAATGATAGTTATTGGGCTTGAAAGGTACTGCATGCTGGACGGAACGTACTCAATGCTTGTTACAGGATTTCCACTAATTGTGACGCATTCTCCTTTAACTACCAAGCTAGTAATTGTCCAGTAACAAGTTACCCCATTGATCGTCAGCTGAATTCCCCAGAAAGCAAATGCCGTGTAGATAAAGTTGAAGCCAAGATCTGCTTTTCCATATGCTGTTCCGGTTTGCCCGGTAGAACCCAAATGCCAAGCTAAACATCCGTACCCCTGATAATTGTCAACCGCCAATGGACTAGGTGTAGTAGCATGCACAGTAGCCAAAAACCCGCTTGCCCCCAACACAACTGCTGACAACGCCAACACAAACAACAGACTAATCTTCATATTCACTTTTCCACCTCCTCATCTATTCACTCAGAAAAAAGAACCTAAAATCACTATTTTCTTTGTTTTGATATTTATAACTTGTGAAGAACTTTGTAATTTGTTCTAGAAATTAAAAGTAAAAGTTTCACCTGTGCTATGCAGATTTAAGACTTGCCATCAATGCGTACTGACTCTGTACTTACTAAGACGTTCTAAATGCTGTACTGACACTGTACCACTCTTACGTGCACGATGGGGATTACTAGCGTGCAGGTTGGAAACCTGATGCCCTAACCAAGCTAGACAACGACCGCAAGCACATTTTGGCTCAGGCTTGTTTTTGTTGGGTTCGGGCAATATATTAGTTTTTATTTGATTAAAATGAACCCCCGCCCAGACGCGTACTTGCTGAAGCCTGTTAAACCTCAAGGACTTTTTAAATTAATCAGCCAAGAACCATGTAACCTATAATCAGTCTTCAAAGCAAGCATAATCGTTATTTCTAAGGTAACAGAAAGAATACCCGAGGAGAAAAACAGCTTGCCTAAAAACTTCACTTACACCGACGCAGGCGTTAACCGCGAACAACGTGTGGAATCAAAAAAAGCCCTAAAAAACCTGCAAGAAACCTACAAATACAGCCACTTTGGCAACGTGATGCGTTTACCCTATGGCAACATTTTTCCCGTTGGAGAAAACACCTTTCTGGATCTAGTCATCGAAGGAGTGGGCACCAAAGTTCTCTTGGCGCAACTCGCGGATAAATATGACACGGTAGGCGTCGACGCGGTAGCGATGGCGGTCAACGATGTAATCCGTTCAGGAGCTAGACCCCTTGCAATAGCCGACAATATTCACGCCCAAGCCAGTGAACCTCGTCTTGTAAGCGCGTTGCTCAAAGGAATTATTCAAGGCGCCACTGAAGCGGAGTGTCCAGTTACAGGCGGCGAGACAGGCGACGTTGCAGAAATAATAAAGGGCATGGTTGACCATATCGGCTTTGACATGGTGGTTGCCTCGGTCGGAACGGTTGAGCGGCAGGAAATCATAACAGGAGAAAACATCAAACCGGGAGACCCGATAATCGGCTTAGCAAGCAGCGGATTGCACAGCAACGGCTTAACAATGGTGAGAAAAATCCTCTTCAAGCAGTGGGGAGGAAAATACCTGCCGAATGACATCCCAGAAGGTTTAGACAGGGAAGTCGTGCTCGAAACGCTGGAGCCTACAAAAATCTATGTTAAGCCTCTTCTGAAATTAGCCGGCAAAGTTACTGTGAAGGCAGCGGTCCACATCACAGGTGATGGCTACATGAAATTCAACAACCTGGCTAATTTTTCTGCTGGAATAGGCTTTGAATTTACCAACTTCAAACCGCAGCCCATATTTGGGATTGTTCAAAGAACCGCGGCTGAACTAGGCTACTGTATTTCTGACGAGGAAATGTTCAAAACATTCAATATGGGATGGGGCTTTGGCATAATCGTTGACAGAGCGGAAGCCGATAAAGCCATGAGCACTCTAGAGAAGGATGGCGAAATACCTGAAGTGATAGGAAAAGTAACTGATAAAGAAACTGTTGAAGTAACTTACAAAAATAAAAGGCTTGTTTTAACGTAAAATTTTGCGTTTTTTATGTCGAAAGCGTTTAAATCTGTAGGCTTAATTTAAAGAATTTATGATATACCGAGCGAAGATCGAAGTCAGCCTAAAACCAGGCCACAGCAGCCCTGAAGGAGAAACAACAGCTCGTCTGCTAAAAGAACTTGGCTACAGTGTAGAAGCGGTAGACGTAAGCAAAGTCTACACTGTCTCGATTGACGCGGCAACACTTAAAGAGGCAAAGGAAAAAGCCGAAGAAATGAGCAAACGTCTTCTTACAAACCCAACCAAAGACAATTACACAGTAAGCATTGAGGAGCAACGATGAACTCTAAACTTTACCTACCCCGCAAAACAGACTACTCCCTCTATGAAGCAGCCTTAGCCCAAGCCGAAGACAACCAGCTTGCCGAGGCAAGCAGCGAATTAGCACTGGGCTTAAGCCTTGAAGAAATGCAGAGCATCCAAGCCTACTTCAAAAGCAAAGACAGAAACCCAACCGACGTGGAGTTGCAAACCATCAGTCAAACTTGGTCGGAACACTGCTATCATAAAACATTCAAAGGAAAAATCCTTCTGGACGGCAAAGAAATCGACAGTCTCTTCAAAACCTACATTGCGAAAGCCACAAAACAAATCAAGGCACCATGGTGCTTTAGTGTCTTCGAAGACAACGCGGGCATCGTCCGATTCGATCAAGGCTACGGCATAGCAGCAAAAGTTGAAACACACAACCATCCTTCCGCCGTGGAACCCTTCGGCGGAGCAGCCACAGGGGTCGGCGGCGTAATCAGAGACATCCTCGGCGTTTGGGCAGACCCAATTGCTTGCACGGATGTTTTAGGCTTCGGACCGCTCAATTTCGATTACAAAAAGCTTCCGGCAGGTGTGAAACACCCAAAATACGTTTACATGGGCGTCACGGCAGGCATCAGCGCCTACGGAAATAACATGGGCATCCCAACAGTAAACGGAGCAATATACTTCGATGAAAGCTACACAGGCAACGTCACCGTGTACTGCGGATGCATAGGGCTCTTACCGCTTGGAAAATTCATAAAAAACGCCAAACCAGGGCACATCGTGGTCTTGGCAGGCGGAAAAACTGGACGAGACGGAATTCACGGCGTAACATTCGCCTCCGCCGAATTAACCGAAAAATCAGAAGAAATTTCTCGCCCAGCCGTCCAAATAGCTGACCCGATTGAAGAAGAGAAAGTGAAACGGGCGATAATAGAGACCCGCGACCTGCAGCTTGCGTCATCGGTAACTGACCTTGGAGGCGGCGGATTATCATCGGCAGTAGGCGAAACAGCAGAAAAGTTCAACTGCGGAGTAACAGTTGATCTTGGGAAAGTGCCGCTAAAACACAAGGGTTTGGCACCATGGGAAATTTACATTTCAGAATCACAAGAAAGAATGCTCATAACTGTTCCGCCGGAAAACTTGGAGCACGTAATGGCAATTTTTCACAAAGAAGACGTCGACGCAACAGCGATAGGCAAACTCACAACAGAGCGACGCTTGGAACTCAATTTCAACGGCGACAAAGTTGCTGACTTAGACATGGCTTTCCTGTTTAACCCGTGCAAAAGCATGAAAACAGCCACCGTTGAAACCCAAAAACTCATTGAACCTCAGTTTCCGCCTCCAGAAAATCTCACTGAAACGCTGCTTGCGCTTCTCGCTGCACCTAACATCGCGAGCAAAGAAAGCGTCATACGCACCTACGACCATGAAGTTAAGGGCAACACGACGCTTAAACCTCTGCAAGGAGTGTACGATGGACCCAACGACGCCGCAGTGCTTAAACCGCTTGATTATTCATGGAAAGGCTTATCGATTTCATGCGGCATGAACCCGAATTATGGCAAAATTGACCCGTACTGGATGGCGGCTTCAGCCATTGACGAAGCAGTGAGAAACAACGTTGCGGTTGGAGGAAGAAGAATTGCGTTGCTTGACAATTTCACGTGGGGGAATCCTGAGAAGCCGGAGCGTTTGGGCTCTTTGGTTCGAGCTTGCGAGGCGTGCTATGACTTTGCGGTGGCGTTTAAGACTCCGTTTATCTCGGGTAAAGACAGCCTCTACAACGAGTCCCCGATGGGTCCAGTCACGCCGACTCTGCTGATTACGGCGGTGGGCATCGTTCCGAACATTCAGTTGGTGACTTCAATGGATCTGAAAACGCCGGGCAACCTGCTCTACATCGCTGGTGAAACGTTTAACGAGCTCGGCGGGTCAGAATACTACAAACTCGAAGGCTACCTAGGCGCAAGCGTTCCCAAAGTCAAAGGCGCCAAAGCAAAACGCACCTTCAGATCAGTAACCAAATCCATAGACGCTGGCTTAATCAAGTCATGCCACGACCTCTCGGAAGGCGGGCTAGCAGTGGCAGCCGCTGAGATGGCGTTTGCCGGAGGCTACGGCTTACAGCTGAATTTAGGCAATGTACCCGGCAATGGTCTGAAACGTGATGATTTTGTGTTGTTTTCTGAGTCGAACAGCCGCTTCCTGCTGGAGGTGTCAGAGCAGGATAAGCAAGACTTTGAAGCGCTAATGACCAGCAAACCTTGCACCCAAATCGGCATAGTAACCGAAGACGATCGGCTGGTCGTTAATGGGTTAAACATGAAAACCGTTGTTGACGCTTCACTTGCAGAACTGCGGCGGAGCTGGAAGAAAACGTTGGGCGGTGAAACTTGATGAAGCAGGAAGAAATCAAAGTCTGCGTTATGCGAGTTGGCGGAACCAACTGCGACCAAGAGACCCAGCGGGCTTTCCAAGAGTTAGGCGTCCAAACCGACGTACTGCACGTTAATGAATTGGTAAAACTGCACAGCCTGCTCGATTATCAGGTGCTGGTTTTTCCAGGCGGCTTCTCGTTTGGCGATTACGTGCGTTCAGGAGTAATTTTCGCAAGGCACCTTAGCGTAAAGTTAGGCAAAGAAATGGAAACCTTCATCGACGAGGGAAGACCAATTCTGGGGATATGCAACGGATTTCAAATAATGGTTGAGTATGGTTTACTGCCGGGGTTTGAAGGTGTAAGCTCATATCCCGAAGCCACCTTAACAACGAATGAACCTGCGGGCTTCAAGTGTCAGTGGATCTACCTTAAACATGAAAACCGCGGAAAATGCCTCTTCACGAACAAAATCGCCGCTGGCAAAATGTTAAGGATGCCGATTGCCCATGGGGAAGGCAGACTGCTCTTCCCGAAAGAAAAAGAGCAAGCGCTTCTTGCCAAACTAATAGAAGACGACATGGTTGTTTTCCGGTACTGCGACAAGGACGGCGAGGTTGCAGACGGCAAGTACCCAGCTAACCCCAACGGTTCCTTCTTTGATATTGCTGGATTATGCAACAGGGAAGGAAACGTTTTCGGGCTTATGCCTCATCCAGAAAGAGCCATGTTTTGGTGGCAACAACCTGATTGGACCAGACAAAAGCAAGTGCCACATTACGGTGACGGAAAACTAATCTTCCAAAGTGTAATCGACAGTCTAACCAAAAAATGCCTGTAGATCTTTAGCATAAGGCAAGCCGCCGCGGGCTCCCATCGCTGTGACGCATCTTGAAGCGACAAAGTTGCCAAAGCGCCCACATTCGAAGAGGCTTTTCTCCTTGATTAAGCCGTAGAGGAAGCCGGCGCAGAAAGCGTCTCCTGCCCCAGTTGTGTCGACCACTTTGACTTTGAAAGGCTCGATTCTCAACCGTTCCTGCCCGTCAGTGACGTAACAGCCTTTATCGCCGAGCTTGACTGCTACGATTTTGACGCCTGCGTCAAGTATCAAGTCGGCAGCTCTGCGGATGTCAGCCTCCCCAGTTAAGAGTTCAAGTTCGCCCTCGTTAGGCATAAAAACGTAGGAGCTCCGAATTATCGGTTCTATCGCTACAAAACCTTTCTGTGCATATACTGAACCCGGGTCAAAGCTGATTTTGACATTGCTAGGCAGGGCTCCCAGGAGTTTTTTTTGGGCTCGAAAAGATTTTTCGCCGACAAACGATGAGAAATGCAGAAATTCTGTCCCGAACACGTAGCCGTAATTTATTTCCCGAGGCTCGATTAAGTCGTTGACGCCTGGGTTGATGTAGAGGGCTCTTGCCCCTTTCTTGTCTACGAAGCCCATAACTGACCCGCTTTTCCCATGCTTCGCCTGAATGATGCCTGCCGTGTCTATACCTTCAGTTTTGAAACAGTCAATTTGCAATTTGCCTTCCCGATCATCCGCTACTTTTCCGATGAAACCAGTTTTGCAGCCGAGCCTTGCCAAACCAACAATAGTGTTTGCTGCTGAGCCGCCGCAAGCCTCCGTGTAATCTTCAACGAAGCTTTCCTCTTCAGCCCGTGCTAGCCTCTCAACTTTGAAGAGCATGTCAACATTAAGAGCTCCGAAACCTACAACATCAAATCTTGTCATGAAAACAACTCCTTTAACATTATTTTGTGGTCTCCCAGTTTACCGCCATAATTGCCCGCAGAAACCTTCACCACACCTTCAAGACCTAGCACTGCTTCGATTCCTACCTTGGTTGCCTGCTTAACGGCTTCCAAAGAAACCCCGTCAAGGACCACTTCGGCTATGTACCCTGCACCGTCAGGTACACGGGATTCTTTGCCTAACTTCTGCTTAAGCGATGGGCAAAATAGGTGGTTCGTAGTCGGACCAATATTGGGAAAATGTGTTTCGGGCTTAGAACCTGCTGAGCAAACGTCAAAGGGTGTGACGACACCGGGCACATCGTGGATGGCAGCTAAGGCCTTCTCACCTGAAAGTTTTAGGGCTTGCTTGGTTTTGCACATTACCCAAAAGTTGCCGCCCATGACCCCGCGGCTGTAGCCTAAGTAGCGTTCAATCATGAAGTCAGGAACCATCAGGGGAACCACGATGACTTCTCGGCCGCAGCGTTTTTCTACCCATTCGTAGCCGTCGCCGCAGTGTCCAACGGTCTCCATCATATCCAATTTTCCTTCGGCGTTTGGCAGAGCGTCGTAGACGGCGGTGAAAGGCTTAACCAAGATGTCTTGGCGAATTCGGTAGGAAAGTTCAGTCTCGAACTTTTTGAGTGATTGTTCAAAGGTTTTTTTAGGGTTGATTTCTCCCCAGAACTGCAACAATGCGCCTAATCGTTGGTCAGGGGTTTCTTTTTGGGTGAGGTATCTTTCGACCCCGCCCTCCGTCCTGCCAATTACAACGGAAGGGGTCGCGGTTGAGTCTTCAGCGGCCTTATGCAAGGTTTCTTCATCGTCAGCGGTGACAATTACTCGACAGAAAAGTCCAGTGAAAGCCTCCGCGTATGTGTCTTCTATCTCCGCTTCAGTTATTTTAGCCGAGTTTCCCAACTGCTACACCCCGCACTTTCTTTCTAAACTCGCTACTTTCTTTCATAAGAGTTTCCATATTTTGGGCAGTAATTAACTTAGCTTTAGGCAAGGCAATAGGATACGAATGCGAGAGCATCCTAAATAGACCAGGGTCAACTTCGCTGTTTCTGAGCGTTTCATAACTCCAGCCATTGAGCACGCTGAGAACTTTTTCCTTCCCAAATCTGCAAAACAAATCCGCAAGGATGCCTGTAACAAGGCTGCTTTCCGACAAAACAGCGACTTCTGCATTTGTAACTGCGTAGCTGTTGCCGTTGAAGGAAACAGTTAAGCCGCCGCTGGCACGCACAAGCTTGAAGGCTTCCACGTCGGTGATGCTGTCGCCCACATACATGACATCGCACAATTCCTTGCCTGAACGTTTCACTGCATCCCGAATTGCTTCAGCCTTTTGTTCCCCGCCAACGGTGACGACGTCGACGAGAAATTTGCCCACGAACATCTTTGGGATTTCAACCCAGAAAATCTCGTCTAAACGCTGAATAGCCGCTTGGTCGTTTTGGGAAAAATCTTCGGCGTTTTTTGCCTCCTGCGGAATGTCGATGTCGTGCATTTGAGCGATTTCTTGGGCTATGTCTTTTAGGCGTTCTTTTTCTTGTGGGGTGATACCACATTTGTCTAAGCTCACGTGTGTACAGTAGGTGTTTTTGTATGGGAAATCTGTGGCTTTGCATAGGGCTTTGATGTAGTGTTCGTAGCTGGTGCTGACGATGAAGACGCCGGCTATTGCCTGCAGGTGGCGAAGGGTGGTTTGGCTGTTGGCGATCAGGATTATGTTGTTGACGGAGTACTCTTCCATCTGCTTGTCTGATACGCCGTATGCTTTGAAGAAGGGTAATATAAGCTTAAGGGTGCTTCCCGCAGAGTAGCCGGGTTTGCGTAGAACGTCAGCCAGCACATCATCGTACCTGCTTATGTTCGTGAACAGCTTGTTCCCGTTAGGAATAAAGTTCGAGGCTAACTCGAAGGCGTTGTCGTTCTTGCTGATTGGTCCCTCGCAGTCTGAAATGAAGACACGCTTCACGACTTACGCCTCAACCTCTCCATGTGGCGGACGGCTTTGGCGATATGCTGCTTTGAGGCAACATCGGTTCTGCTCCAGAGTCCGCCGCCGCTGATCGCTTTGATTCCTTCAAGACTTACGAGGCGTGCTTCTTCAATGCTCTCCGCGATGCCTAAGACGCCGACGGCGCGGGATTTTAGTGCGTAGTTTTTGCCGTCTCTTGTTTCCATTGAACCGGGGTAAACTCGGATGCGGCTACCGTATTTTTTGGTTAACGCCTGGGCTTTTGACAGGTCAACCGAAGTGTTAGCCTCTGAGCTATGAGCTTCGGTTGGGAAGACTTCTGCGTAGCCGCCGTAGTCAGGCGGGACTTTATAGGTTAAAACGGACGCTGCGTTTTCCATTTTGACGCCATTCAGGTTCCCCTCGATCATCTTGAAGCATACGTCAACAAAATCGTCTTTGATTAACGCAAGCAAGTTGATTATTTCAGGGTCACCTGGGCGGCTGTTGTTTTCTAGAACTTTGATTCCGTGGCCTGTATGCATGAAGGCAAGATAAAGAGGCACGCCTCTGAGGGCGGAGTCATCTTCGATTTTGGCCTTCCATCCGTTGAATATTTTGTTAGCCAAAGACAGCTCCTCGTCCCGTTCAGCGGCGGTCAGGAAGGGCAGCTTGTCGCCTGTATCTTTGTATGAGCCCATGCCGCCTGTGTTTGGACCTCGATCGTCGTCGAAAGCGCGTTTGTAGTCCCGTGTGTCTGGAAGGGAAATGAAGTGTTTGCCATCGCAGAAAGCCATGAAGCTTGATTCTTCCCCGTCGATTTTCTCTTCAATTATGACGTCCCCATACTTGAAGTTAGACATGAAATGCTCAAAAAGCTCTTCTCGGCTGGCGAAGTGGTCACCCCAGACGCCGACGCCTTTTCCCAGGGCGGGTTTATCGGGTTTAACAACTGCCTGATTGTCAAGTTCATCGAGCCAGCGGTAAACATCACTTTTAACTTGTTCAGTTCCCACGTAGTCGGCGGGGCTGAAAACCTTGAACCTTGGGTTCGCCTCTGGCGCTATCTCGTCGAAAAGCCTGCGCTGCTCCACTTTGCTGACTTCAATTGCGTACTGCTGCTTTGGGCAAATGACGGGTATGCCTGTAGATTTTTCAATTTGGTCGCGGATGCCTTCGATTATCGGTTTTTCTGACCCGACCAGGGCGAAGTCGATTTTGTCCTTGTATGACTGCGCGAACTTGCATGTTTCCGCAACGTCAAGGCTCGGGATAACCACTTGTTTTGCGGCTTTTTCCGAGTTGAAGGGGTTGCGCTGCTTGTCAGTGATGTAGAGTTCAACCTGATAGCTTGTGCTCTGCAGCAGTGCGTCGACCATAGCGACTTCTCTTGCGCCATAAGAAACCACGAGTACGCCTATTTTTTCCATGAAGATTACACCATGTAACTACAAGACATTAAGAGGCTACATGTTTATCGCTTTAGTTACTCTTTCGGCTGGACTTCTTCGGTTTCGTAGATTCTAGTTTTTTCTTCGTAGCCTTCAAGGAACTTTTTTTTCATTGCGTCAGCCATTTTTTGAGCGCACGGCGTCGGGTACTTGCCTGTGATGCATGCCATGCAGAGTTCATTTTCTGTTTGACCCGTCGCTTTAACCAATGCTTCAATCGACTGGTAGCATACCCCGTCTGCGCCGATGATCTTAGCGATTTCCTCTTCGTTGTGTTTGGAGCCGACGAGTTGCCCGTAAGTTGACATATCGATGCCGTAGAAGCAGGGGCCAATGATTCTTGGAAACGTTACGAAGACGTAGACTTTTTTGGCTCCTGCCCTTCGGAGCTTGTCTATGATGACTCTTGTTGTATCGCCCCTAACGATGCTATCTTCGGTTATTATGACGCGTTTGCCGAACACTTTAGAGCCTAAAATGTTGATTTTCTTATCAATAGTTGAGAAACGTTCGGTGTTGAGAAGTATGAAGGCGCGTTCCGTGACGTAGCGGTGCCGCCTAGATGCTCGCTCCCACCTCAGACCCGACGCCTCATGAACTCCCATAGCAGGGTCATCGCCTGTCTCAGGCACAGACATGATAATGTCGCTGTCCCTAACAATCTGAGGAAACTCCTTAACGATGTTTCTTCCGAAGTCCTCACGGATTTCATAAACGTATTTGCCGTCAAACCTTGAATCTGGCCGGGCAAAATAAGCGTATTCGAAAGCGCAAAAGGCTTGGCGGGGGTTTGGAGTGATTTGGATGCGTTTGAACCCGTCTTTTGAAGCGGTGACGAGTTCACCCGGGTTCAATTCGAAGTCTCGTACGAAGCTGTTCATATCTAACCCGACGGTTTCAGAGCAGAATGCGAAGGTTGCTCCCGAGGGGTCGTGTCCAGCGCAGAGGGGTTTTATTCCATGCGGGTCCTTGAAGGCGAAAAAGTCGCCGTCGCCCGTGAGTCCAGTTACTGAGAATGCGCCGTCAAGGCTTTCCATGACAGATCTAACCGCAGATGCTAGGTCTTTGCCTTGTTTTAGTCCGAGGAGCAGTTTGTGACAGACGACGTCGGAGTCGCAGTTGAATTGGAAGTCGGAGAAGTTTTCAGTCATCTCTTTCTTGAGCGGCAAAGTGTTAACGATGTTGCCGTTGAATGACAAGGCAAGTTTTATGTTGCCTGAACAAGCGGCTACGGGTTGCGTGCCCTCGATTATTGAGGCGTCATCGCATTTACCCGACGTCGTGTAACGCACGTTGCCTATGCCTACTGAGCCTGGCAGACGGTCGAACCATTCATGTATGGCTTCGTTTTTGAGCCTTGGAACCAAATCTAAGCTTTTGTAAACATGAAATTTGCCGTCGTAGGTGAGGAAGCCGTGGCTTTGGTGACCCCGATGGTTCTGGGCGCGGAGCCCCCAATAAACATATGGAAAGACCGTTTGGTTTTCAAAGTTTTTTGCCCCAAAGATACCGCAGCCTATCTTTAGTCCCTTCTCGCCCTTGAATGAGGATGTAGTGAAAAAAGGGGTTTATCAGCTTTTAGTACATATTTAACTCAAAAGCATGTCTATATTGACATTTTAAGCGTTAAAGCCAACGATGCTCTTGGAACAATTTTTGTAGTGTTTTTCCGTCACAAATAGAAGCTTAGAAAGTGAGTTTTGCCAAAAACAATAAGTAAAAAAACTAAAAATAAGAAAAGTTATGGCTTATGGTTGCCATTTTTCGATGAGATATTTGGGTATTTCACTGCTGTCGCGTGGTCCAACGAGGACTTTCCAGCCGCTGAGTTCTTCGATTTCGCCGCTGATGCGTGATGCTTTGCCGGGGATTATGAGTTTGCGGTGTTTGACTTTGCTTTCGATGCCTGAGGATTTGATTGCGTCGGCTACGCGTTCCGCTGTTAGTTTTCGTCCTGCGACTCCGCTATCGATTGCGCTGCCTTCTGTTTCCACCACGATTAGGTATGCGTTGATTTTGTTGCTTTCGAGATCGGATGCGACGGTGTAGTATGTCAGGGCGAAGTTTGTGGTGAACATTACTGGCGAGTTCTCATCTGGTGTGCCGAACACTTTGAGCCCAGGAGCGACCGCGACGGGTTTGCGTGGATCAGTGTAAATGTTTTGCCTAAGCACTGTATCTGGCAAAAGTGACCAGCCGCTTACACTATGCATCACAAGCACGTCTGAGTACCGCACTATGAGCATTGCAGCCAAGTATGCTTCACGCCACTTCAGCAGGTCTTCAGCTGTCCCTTCATCTTGCCAAGCTACCATGGGTACTCCGAGCAGCGGGAATCCTGCCAGTTCTTCGCCCTCTTTGCAGGCTGCCCTGCGAAGCATCGTGAAGTTGTCGATTGTGTCAGGTAAGCCTTCGTTTGCAAAGGTTCCGGGATCCAAAACCAAGTCGGTTACGCCGTAAGCAATCAAGGTTTTTGCGAGTGAAACCAACGTGTCCAGATCGTTTGGTGAAGATACAACTAGTGGGCAATCGTACATCAACGCAAGTTCGGCCATGTCTTTCCAATTGCTCTGGGTTGCCGCGTAAAGCAGTGGCCTTGCTTTCGGCGCCGCCATTAAGCCTGCTTCAGCGACCGCAGGGTTCAGGGTGCAGAGTATTAGGGGGAGCTTGGTTGTGTCTGCGACTTTTTGGACAACTGCCTTGAAGGTGTCCGCGTCTCCAGATGTGCATCTTACGGCGATCATGTCTAGTCTTAGGGTGTTGCCGATGTAATCGAAGTTATAGTTCTCTGTATATTGCACTCGTGAGACGACTTCGTCCATAGACATTTCGTCTGAAACGTCGATTGCGATGGCTGTCGGGTTCGTGTAGGTGAATTCATGGCGGTACATTACAAGTTTGCCGCCGATTTTCTTTGCTTTGTCCCCAACTCCAACGATGACCTCTTTGACTGCTGGCTTTAGCAAATCTTTGAGTGCAGCATATGCTTTTGCGTTCTCTGGTTTTAGCAGTGGTTTGCAGCTGTCGAGTTCTACTTCGCGGTTAACAATTTTTGTGGCGAACGCCATGCAGTTGTCTTGGCCGCATTCTTTGCAGTTTGTTTTCGGCAGAAGCTTGTAAATCGTAATTGGGCTTAATTCTTTAAGTCCAGTTTTCTTTTTCTCGGTCATTGCTTTCCAACCCCTTGAGCTTTCATTGTTACCCAATCTGCGAATTTAGTTGGGTCTGCTTTTTTGCCGCTTGTGAGGTAGTTTGTTACGTCTTTGAGTGTTTTGACGGCTGCTGGATGCATCATCATGAATAAGTCGACGCCTGCGAGCAGAAGTGTCAGGGCAGTGGTTACTTCCCAGAGGGGTCCTCGAAGTTCGCGTGGTTCCCATTCAGCGGACATTTTCAGCCAGGCTTCACGGGCAGCCCAAGCGTTGGTTGTTCCCGATGACATCGGGTGAGCCAGTTCCAAGTCGCCCATTAATCCGCCGATCCTTGCACGTTCCATGTTTGTAAATGCATAGTCTAAGCCGTAGCCTAACGCCGCAGTGGTTAAGTCCATGACGATGTCTTCTCTGCCGAGAAAGTCGTATAGTCGCCTGTTAAGTTCCCTTGCCAAGTTCATATCCATCGGGGTAAATGAGAGCACAGCGTGACCGTTTTTCTTAATGAACTTTGCGCAGCGTTCTACATCCATGTCCTGAGTTATCGAACTGATCAGGAAACGTTCGCCTGGGAAAGCCTCGCAGATTGCTTCGAAAACGTCAGCGTCTTTAACTGGGTCGCCGCAGCCGCCGATGACTAGTGGAACGTCAACGGCTTGCAGAACTTTTTCAACTGTGTTCACCGCGTCTTTGGGTGTGGCGTTCTTTAGCAATGGGTCGATGCTGATTAGGTGGATTGTAACCATGTCTGCTTTGAACTGTTCTACCGCAAGTTTAGCCCATGCTGCTGGGTCTCCGATGACGTCTCTAACGTGCATTTTCACTGCCTTGGCCAATGGCACTTCCATGTCGAAAACGTCAAGGGTAACTACCGGCTTGTGAGCGGTCGGGCTTTCAAAGTTGTAAAATGCAGGTGATGTTTCGCCGCCTATGGTGAAGGTTGTTCCTCGTGTCCCGCCTTCTTTTCTTGTTGCGCCTAACTTTACTTCTGTTATCTTGTTCGGGTAGGTTTGGATTGGTGGTAGGAAAGCTGTTTGAAGAATGGCTGTGGGTTTTCCGCCTGCTGCAATTGGGGCTGGGAGCTTTAGCTTGGGCATTATTTGCCCAGCCATTCCCGGTTCAAAGATTAGCTCTAGCTCTTTGACATCGATCTGGAAGTCTTCAAGTTCGATTTGTTTGAACTTCGCGAGGGCTTCCATTAACTCATTGCTGAGTTTTAGTTCTTCGTCGTCTTTTTTCTTGTCGCCGTCTGTGGGCAACTGTGTCACCGCTTGTCTTTGTCGTCTTTTACGGTTTGGATTATGACTTTGTTGGCGTAGATCTTTGCGTCTTTGAGGATGATTCTGAAGCCGCCCGCCATGATGGGCAGTGTACCTGCTGTTGCAACTGGCATCATTGTGCCTGCTGCTTCTTCATTGACTTGAACTGCTTGCGCTTCCGGTGCTGGTACGGCTTCTTCTGTCCATCTTGCTACTACTGGGTGGTTTTTGGCTTTCAGGAAAGCTTTGAGTTCATCAGCAGTTTTCGCATCCTCTTCCGTCGCTATCTTGTCAACGAGTTCTGGTGGAATGAAGTCTTTGACGCGTTCTTTAACTTCTTTAGGCAGCCAAACAACGCGGTTCCATCCGCCATCTGCAGACAGGAACTTCTTGCTACGCATGTACTCGATTGACATTCCATGGAAGCCGTCAACTTGTCTTCCACCGGCAGTGGAATCTGCCAGGGTCGAGAATGGTAAGCCGTTCACTGTTACGCCTTTGAAGCTTCGGTTAACGACGCCCATACCGTCGACTTCGGGGATGTAGAATGCTACTGCTTCGAAGCATCCGCATGAAGTGTGTGGGTGATCAAATGCTGTATACAGCCAGACTTGGGTTACTTCGCCCATTGTGCGTTTTTTAGCTACCTCATCGACGCCAGTAAACTCGCCTTTTTCAGCGTTTATTAGTTGGCCTCTGTCAATTGCGAATACTGGTCCTTTAGGATCAATGTTTGATGAGGCTTTTGCGTCAAACCAGCTGATGGCTCCGCAGTTAGAGTATCTTTGTGGGGTGATGATGCAAACATGGGTGGGAGCAAAAGACTGACATAATGTGCAGCCGTAGAATTTGTCGACATCTTCGTCTTTGAGTCCTCTTGCTTTAGCGTCACGTGACTCGTAAGCTTGTATTGCTTCTGGATAGAGTTCTGATAGTTTCGCTGGGTCGGTTATGAAGGTAACTTGAACTTTCTCGATTATGGGGAGTTCGCTTTTGAATAAGCGGCAGAGTACTTTGCCAATTGGTTCAAAACTGTTTAGGCCTTTTTGGAAGGCTTTTTTGTCTTCGCGTATCCAGATGTCGTAGCGCTGGTTTAAGTGCATCACACCTTCAATGTAGTTTAGGTAACCGTGAATTCTTCTTTCAATGACGCCTTCTAGACTTTGATCGAGAGTTGCGCCGGCAGCTTCAATAAGAATGCCAAGCGGGTATGAACCGCCTTCTTTGAGGTCTTTTATATCTGGGCCAATTATAGTGACTTTGCCGTCTTCTATTTCGTCCATGGGTTTTACTTTTGCTAGCTCAAATTTTTCTTTAACTGATGGACCGCCGAATTCTAGTTGCATGTCGTTTCTTCTGATTCGTTGACCTTCGTATATTACTCCAACATCGACAGGTATATCTTTAAACATTGACATTTTTTATTGTCCTCCTTCAAATTTTGAAGTCATGACTTTGAGGTTTGCAGCCCATTCCTCGAGGGTTGCGTTTGGGAAAGACCAGCTTGCATGAACATGGAACAGGTTGTCCAATGTCATGGTTTTTAGATCAGGTGCAAAATGCTTGAGTCCACAGAGCATCAATGATTCAACATAGTAAGGCAACCCCACAACCAAAACTAAGTCTGGGTGTCCTTTGCCGTCTAAGCCCATCCACGTTGGATCAACTACTAAGTTGCCGATCTCCATCGCGTTCATGAAGGCTGCCGGTTGATATCCACGTTTGAGGAATTCGCCAACCATGTGGGCTGTGGCTACCACAGGTACTTTTGATGCGTTAGCGAAGTCAATCATGTACTCGATTAATTGTTTGCCTTCCATGTACCTTTCAGTCGCGTTGCTTCCCACAATAAGAATGGGGCGTTGAGCCTTTTTGATCATTGCAACTGCTATCTCGGGTTTTTGAATTGGATTCGCTTTTTTAGTTGTTGCTATTTCTGCACATTGCCAAGGTTCACATGACATTTTGTTTTCACTCCTTTATTTTTCGAACCATTCTTGGAAGTAATGTTGGGTCTGGAATAACTGTTTCCTTCCAGTCGTGTTCTTCCAATATCTTGGTAAATTCATCTTTCAGTGTCATTGGGACGTCAGCCATTGTTCTCACGAACAGATGTAGATCTGTAGGCATGACTCCTAAGTAGCGTTTGCTTAAGTCAACGTAGTGGCTTAGTTTTATGCTGCGTCCTTTCCATGTGTCGTTTGGTCTGATGCAGAGCTTAGCGATTGCAACCATGCATTCCTCTTTGGTTTCTACTGAGTTGAAGAGGTGTTCTGGTGCTGGACCAACATTCACTTTGTCGCCTGTGCGTGCGTCGTAGACTTCGAAGTCTTCTAGGTGATCTTCTCTGCCGAGTAGCATTCGACGGTACTTTACACCGTGCGGCCCAACAAGGACAGGTACGCCTAGACGCCAGAAACCTGCGGCAATGGCAGCCGCTTTCTGTGAGTATGCACCCCACGCTAGGCCGACAGCGCCTAAGCGGTTGTAGATGTAATCTGCGATTTCTTCGTAGTTGCCTCTGAGGTTGCGTTTTGCGAAGATGTTTGCTACTTTGATTGCTGCGCCTGCGATATGGCTGTTTGCAACGCATGAGCCAACGTTGGTTACTCCTCCTGCTTCGAATCCGCCGGGGAATTCTTCATATAGTGTTTGGCCTTCGCTGTTGCGGTAGCTGCCTGCGGCCATGGCTGAGCACCCTGAGACAGCAACGATGTATCGTCTGAGTGCGAATTCCCTTGCTATGTCATAGATGTCTTTGCCGCCTTTCGGATAGTTACTGCAGCCTACGATTGCAACGATACCGGGGATTTCTCCGAGGACTATTGGGCTGCCGACGTTGCGGATTTCGACGTCTGAGATTGCGCCTCTGCCAACGCGGCAAAGGTTGTTTTCTGCGTACATGGCTTTTTCGCCGGCCTTAATGATTAGGCTGTGTATCATGATTTTCTGTGGACAAGCTTCTTCACATCTTCCGCATCCTATGCAGGTTTCATATAGGTCTTCAAGCAGGCTTAGGTCGCCTTTTGAAGCTGCTTTCATCGCTGTTGGAATCGCGTAGTCTTGTGGGCAGTTGCGTTGGCAGGTCTTGCATTGTGTGCATGTCTGGGCGATTTGTGTAATTTCCTCCACGGATGGTAGGCTGGTTTTTCGTTTGCGAGTAGGGGCAACTTTTTGGGCTACACGTACTGCTACTTCGCCGACTTTATCTGGGTCAAGAATCAAAACGCCTTTGACTTTGCCGCTTACGAGGTCATCGACGATTTCGTCTGCTGGATCGTTAGTGCGGTTCTTGAAACCCATGCAGTTCTTTTCTGAGGCAGCAATTACCGGAGCGTTGACTTTTCCTGCTTCGTCGTAAACGTCTGTTCTGATGCATTGCTCGTCGAGGACAACTACGTCTGCTAATCCTGCGCGGATAAATCTCAGTTCCCAGCTGATGGGACCGACTATTCTTGCACGCTGATAGTACCGTGTCATATCATGAGAAGTGCAGCACAAACCGACTACTTCGATTTGATCGTCAACTTTGTGATCTTTCGCATAGTCAATTATTCCGACTGAAGGGACAACATTGTGTCCGATTGTCATGATGACGGGTTTCGTTCGGTCGACGCTGCCGATTCCGAGCTTTACCAACGGTGCTTCTGGATCAGCTTTCGGATATCCTAATGTTGAGACTTGTGCGATGTCGCCGACTTCCATGCCTACATGGTCAATCATTCCGACGTGGAATGCTTTGGATTCAAAATCTAAATTGTTGCCTTCTTGGCCTGTGTGTCCTACGGCAAGAACCTGGGTGATTTGTTCTTCAACATAAGATAAAACGTCTTGCAGGTCGCCGAGCGTTTGAGGCTTTACTCCTGTGACCAACCTAGTGATTGGAGCCTCAACTTTAACGTTTAAGCCGCCGACGTCTAAGGGGAATCTGCGGCCATACTTCTCAATCAAGTGGTCAACCAAATGGCGTGAGTGAGCTGAGTGACAAGCCGCTCCGATTGCACATGCTAACATCACGATTCTGGATGATTGGGTTGCAATGTCTATGCCGCATGCGCCGCGTTTTCCAGCGGTTAAGTCGCATTTTCCAAAAGTGCAGAGGCAGCAGGAATCGCAGTCGGGCATGTAGAAGGGTTTGTATTTGTTGAGAAGTTTCATATCCCAGTCTCTGAGGGCCGTCATGGATGGCATTGGGGTTGGTCCCATTGGCTCTTCGGTGTAGTTGTCGTTGACGACTTTGCCTATGGATACTTGGAGGTTTTGTATGAGGCTACTGTTGGTCTTTAATTCGTCAATTTTTACATTAACGTTTTTAGTGGTCAAATTAATAGACCTCTGTAAAGGTTTAAGTTAAGACTGCTTACATATCTTTTTAAACCTTTCCAGATTTCAAGGCAAAAGTCATGATACAAATGCAGAAAAGCAAAGGTTACAAAAAATTGTGTAAAGAATTGTGGTTTAAGTGTAAAGCGCCTGTACTACAAGTAGCCAAGCGTTTTCAGTATGTCTTTCACCGAAGCATAAGCCGCATTATCAGCGGGCAAATCAAGCAGCGATTTCCCATTAAGCACAAACTCGTCTAAATCTTTGTCCTCAGCGATTTTTCCTAAAAACTTGAATCCCAAGTCAGACTCAGCCTGCTTCCCCAACTCCGCTGGAAAACGATAGCCGCCGATCAAATAGAAGTTGTCGAATTTCATTTCTACTTCTTTAGCAATTTTGAAGGCTCTTTTGACATGGTCAAAGCTTTTCTTAGAATGGTCCAAGATGTCAAATATGTCGTTAACGTTTGAGGTGATTCGCCTGTTTAAGTTTTCAAGTCCAGCTGGAGAGTCGACAAGCATGTACTTGTAGTTTTTAGTTATCGATTCTAAGGCTCCTTTTAATGCGGCGTTCGGCATGCAGTAGCAGCCTTCAACCCATTTGGTGCCGACCGCGAGGAAATCGAAGTTTTTGCTTTCGTAAAGGCCGTTTTCCCAGATGCGGCTTTCTATGCGTTCGCTTGGTGGTACCCCGACGGTGGTCCCTCCTCCCTCAATAAATGTGCTAACGAGTAGGTCTGCGATGGTTGATTTTCCCGCCTCTTTCAGGTCTACTCCGAGCATTTCAGCGAGGTTCTGATCTGGGTCAGCGTCCACCAGCAAAAGTGGGGCTTGATTTGATTCAATGAAGGATTTAGCCATTAGGGCTGTGAAACTGGATTTTCCTGTTCCGCCGCGGCCGATTGTTACAAGAGTTTTCATAAATTAAGCCTCAAGTTAATGCGATTTCTTTAGCAGAAGCTCGCATATATCATCTATGGTTTTAACAGCTTCGATTTCCATGTTTTTGAGCGGGGTTTCACCGAGCATGTCGGCTTCGATGACTTTCTGGTCAAACGGCACAAAAGCAAGAAGCGATAGACCGTTTTTTTCGGCAAAGCCACTGATTGCTTCCTTTTGCGCCTCGTTCATCACCCTGTTTCCAACGAGGTAGAGCTGCTGCATTCCCGCGTCTTTAGCCATGTCATGTATGTGTTTGGCGATCTCCAGAGACTTCAGGTTTGAGTCGGCAACAATTAGGAGCGTGTCAACTTGCCTTGCGGTGCCTCTACCGATGTGCTCGACACCCGCCTCCAGATCCAAAACCACTGCCTCGTCGCGTTCAACAACTAAATGCCGCAGCAACGCGCGTATGACGGCGTTCGGTGCGCACATGCAACCGGCGCCCATCGACTGCACAGTACCCATAACAATCAAGCTTGCACCCAAGGGAGTGGGAACAGAGTACTGCTTGACTATATCATCGACCCTAAAATTTAAATTGTAAACTCCCGAATAGCCCGTGCTTGTTTTAGATTCAACAAGCGGCGTGTTTTCAGAGATGGGAACGATTTTGCGGGTTTCCTCAGCGGTTAATCCAAGGGTCAAACCCAGGTTTGGAGAGGAATCCGCGTCGATTGCGATAGTTTTCAAGCCGCGCCTTGCAAAACCGTGGGCTAAGCCGCCTGCAATAAGGGTTTTGCCCACGCCGCCTTTACCAGAAACAGCAACTTTCATAATCTCACAGTAAACAATTTCCGCTTAAGGTTAATTTATGTTTCTTTCAAAAAACTTCGAAAATCGCGGCTACTTTTGTTCTGCGGGTTTTTTCTGTTCAAGTAAGGTTCTTCTAGGGAAAAAGCCGAACCGCTCGTAGAAAGCGTAAACTTGCTCGTTACCAACAGCCACGGCAACGATGTTCCTTTTTGTCCCTTTAACCTCCAACCAATCCAACGCTTTTTCAATTAGTTTTGTTCCAATGCCCCGGCCTCTATGTAGCGGATTGACAAAGATTGATTCGATTTCACCTGTAAGCCATTGGTCAATGCTTGTTACGCAATAGCCTATAGGATTTTCGGAATCATCTAGAGCTAAGTCAACTCTAATTTCGCCGCCGGAGGTCCTCTGCTGCAAAGAACATTTCCGATCTTCAAACGTCATCGTTTTATAGTATTCTTGAAAGTAAGGTGAGAAACTGAGATGAAGCCTGTTTAACTCTTCCCACAGCGGCGCAATCTTATCCATTAAGCTTTCATTTCCAGAAACGTAAGTTACCTCAACCATAAACGAACCCCTGACTTACAAGACACGATATAGCTACTCTTTTTTTGAATAAAAAATTTACTAGACACAATGTAAACCTTGAGAAAAGAACTGATCGTCTGCCCGAAAACTATTGTAGATAGCTGGGAATAAACTATCCGCTACCGATACTAAAATCCATAACCATTTCCTTGAAAACAAAAAAGACAGTTTATGGATAAGGGTCAAGTCAGAATCAATAGCTGGGAAAAATTCAACCGCTTAGTCACCGAAAAGAAGCTTAGCTCACTAGTTTTCATCCTTGAACAAAATGGGTTTTCACCGAACAAAGAACTAACGACGTTAAGGGTCATATCTTTAGGCATGCAGGTTTATATTTGGTTTTCATAATTAAAACAACCAAATTCTAAAGGTCAAAAAATTGTCCAAAACAGCAACTGATGATAATTCGAGGCCTCAAGCTGAGGATGCGTTCAATTCCAACGATGCTAAAGGGTTGAGTTCTTCTGAAGTCAAAGAAAAACAAAAACAGTACGGACGCAACGAGGTTCCAGAAAAGCAGGCAAACCCAGTTTTGGCTTTTGCAAAAAAATTCTGGGGTTTAGCGCCTTGGATGCTTGAAGTTGCGATAGTACTTTCTTATGTTTTAGGAAAATACTTAGACGTCTATATAATAACCGCCCTGCTACTTGTTAACGCCATTTTAGGATTTATCCAAGAAAGACAGGCAACCCGAGCGGTGAAAGCGCTCAAGCAGAAGCTTCAGTTGCAGGCAAGAGTGCTAAGAGACGGCGTCTGGCAAACAGTAAACGTCACTGAAGTTGTGCCAGGAGACGTTATAAGAGTCAGGCCGGGCGATTTCGTGCCTGCGGACTTTAGAATCCTTGATTCTGAAGCCACTGTGGATCAATCAGCAATAACTGGCGAGTCCCTGCCCATCGAGAAAAAAGCTGGTGACCTCGTATATTCTGGATCACTTGTTAAAAACGGGGAAGCTACAGGCGTTATCACGGCGACTGGAACACACACAACGTTTGGTAAGACAACTCAGCTTATTCAGTTGGCTAAGCCGAAACTGCACGTGGAAGGAGTCATCTCAAACCTCATGAAGTGGCTCCTAGTTATGGTGATTTCAATGCTTCTAGTCGCCGCAACAGTCTCCTATGCAAGGGGCCTGAACCTTTTAGATGTGCTGTCCTTGGCATTGGTTCTGCTTGTGGCCGCAATACCTGTTGCATTGCCAACGATGTTCACCATTACCATGGCACTTGGCTCATACGAGCTCGCGGGAAAAGGTGTGCTAGTCACTAGACTCAGTGCTTCCGAAGACGCTGCCCTTATGGACGTATTGTGCGTTGACAAAACAGGAACCATCACGGAAAACAAGCTTACAGCAGCTGACGTTGCCGAAATGGGCAGTTACACAAAAGACGACGCCATCGTTCTCGGCGCATTAGCATCGCAAAAGGCAAACCAGGACCCAATAGACCTAGCGTTCTTTGCGGCTGTTGAAAACAAAAAAATAAAGCTTGACGAATACAGACAGCTGAAATTCACACCATTTGACCCATCGACACGGAGAACTGAAGCAATCGTCGAGAAGCAAGGCCAAACATTAAGGGTCACAAAAGGCGCCGTTGCGGCTGTATCAAAATTTTGTCAACTCACAAAAGAAGAGCAGGCAGAGATTAAGAAAAAAACGGATGCTTTCGCTGATAAAGGCTACCGAGTTATCGCAGTCGCATCAGGCAAAGAATCCACAACTATTGAATTAGTTGGGCTAGTAGCCCTCTATGATAAACCGAGACCTGAATCTGCAAAACTGATAACGAAACTTCGGTCTCTGGGAATAGCCGTAAAAATGCTAACCGGTGATTCGCAGCCGATTGCCCAGCAAATAGCTCAAGAGGTGAGTCTTGGAGACAAAATAACGCGGATGGCAGATGTTGAAAAGTACGCAGATAACGCTGTGTTGGCGGCTGAAATTGTCGATCAAACCGATGGGTTCGCCGAAGTTTATCCTGAGGGCAAATACCGAATTGTTAAAGGTTTGCAGGCTGAAAAGCACGTTGTCGGAATGACCGGCGATGGCATAAATGACGCCCCTGCACTTAAGCAGGCTGAAGTGGGGATAGCTGTAAGCAACGCGACCGATGTGGCGAAGGGTTCAGCTAGTGTTGTGCTAACAAGAGAGGGCTTATCCAACATCGTAGATTTGATTCAAACGGGCAGAATGATCTATCAGCGAATTCTAACCTGGATATTTAACAAGATCGTAAAAACCTTCCAAGTAATCCTGTTCGTCATCGTAGCTTTCCTGCTCACAGGATTGTTTGTTGTCGGCCCATTCCAAGTGGTTTTGCTACTTTTTCTAGTTGACTTCGTCACGATATCAATCTCCACTGACAACGTTACGCCATCCGAAAAACCCGAGACCTGGAATATTACTTCTCTCGTTAAAGGAGCCACGGTACTGGGTGTCGCAACCGTGATTGAGTCGCTGGGGCTTCTCTACTTAGGTCTTAAATATCTCGGATTATCAAACACAGCGACCCTGAACACTTTCTCTTTTGACATGCTGCTATTCGGCGGATTGTTTACCATCTTTGTCGTTCGCGAGAGAGGCCATTTCTGGAAATCAAAACCCAGCCGCCCCCTCCTAACCGCAATACTGGCAGACATAGTCATTTCATCTTTAATCTCCATCGTCGGGATTCCAGGTCTGGCACCGATACCTCCACTTTATGTGGCTATAGCATTAGGGTGGTTTTTTGTGTTTGCCCTATTGGTGAATGACCAACTGAAAACGCATCTGTTGCCTACGCTCTCTCAATAAGAACAACCAAGTAAGCTGTATTTTGAAAAAACTGCGCCTGCAGACCTACAGAGGGGTTTTCTATCAAAATTTAAATAGAATCACTTTCATATGCTTGTTGCATGAGCTCAAAAAAGGTTGGTTTTGGAAACTCTCTTTTAACTGAAGTTGTTGAAACAGGAAAATGTTGTAGCTGTGGAACATGCGTCGTCGCCTGTCCCTTCGGGTGCCTTGAACTCGCCAAGGGAAAACCCAATTTGGTCAAAGAATGCAAAGTCTGCGGTATCTGCGCCCAATCTTGCCCCCGATACAACTTTGCAATGGCGAAGGCAGAGGAATTCACTTTCGGCAAGATAAGAAGCCCGCAGGAAGACTTCGGAGTCTACCGACGAATAGTTGCAGCCCAAGCAAAACCAAACGACATTCAGAAGGTTCGCCAAGACGGCGGAGCCGCTACAGCAATGCTGGTAGCTGCCTTGAAAAGCGGGCTAATTGACGGCGCAGTGGTTTCTGGAAAAAGCCAGGAGAAACCGTTCCTTCCAGTCCCAGTTCTTGCAACGACCTCTGAGAAAATTATAGAGTCAGCAGGGACAAAATACACTTGTTCTTCAGCGTTAATGGCTTTGCCTGAAGTGATTAAGCAGAAGAAAACTCAAGTTGCATTCGTAGGCACGCCTTGTCAGATTTCAGCCATTCGAAAAATGCAGATGAATAACGTAAAGAAGATGAGCGCTCCAATCAAGTACCTCGTCGGACTCATGTGCTCGGAATGCTTTGACTATGAGGGGCTCATGGAGACTCACATTAAAGGTAAACTTGGCATCAACCTTAACGACATAACAAAAATGAACATTAAAGGAAAAATGCTTGTTAGCACACCCGCCGGAACCACATCCATCCCGCTTGCAGACATAAAGCAGTATGTCAGAACAAGCTGCAGCGTATGCGAAGACTTCAGCTCAGAACTTGCAGACGTGTCCGTTGGCGGACTGGGACTTGACGGTTGGACATTCACGATTATCCGCACTGAAAAAGGCGAAGAACTCTTCACAAACGCCGAAAAAACGGGGTTCATAGAATCGAAACCTGTTGAAGAAGGAGCATTCTCGAAGGGGCTTCTTCTTAAACTGACAAAGAAAAAACATGACGCTCAAGCTGCAAAAGCCCAGCCGAAACCATAACATCCGACTTAACGTCGCATATCGAACATTGGCAACAGGAACCGTTTGACGTATAGTTCATACCCAACTAAGAGCTTTTCCATACATAAGCACGCCTAGCAAGCATACAAAAGATTTTTTAGTGATAACCCATTTAGCCTTTAGCCGAGATGAAATCTCCATGAAAATACTAAATGAATTTGTCCCCACACGCAAATTTTTGAAGCTTGCAGACGAAATCAAAGATCTGGTAGATGGATGGAATGTTACTGACAGCGCAGCAGGGTTTCCAGCGCCCAGCGGCGTCGTCGTAAGCTGCCTCTTAAAGAGTAAATATCCAGAAAAATATGTCTGCCCAATATTCATTCTGCACTATAAAGGACCAGTAGAAGTTGGAGGCTTAGCGTTGGCATCCGACGTCGTAGGCCTAGATGGCTTGGCAGTCACAATGGGAGATAAACCCGCATATGGTGAGCCAATCAAGATGCTACCTTCATCTGAGGCCGCAAGAGACTTTATACGCAACACAGTTAAAACAAAGAACCTCAAACTTGGCTGCCTACTAACAGCAAGAGTCTCCGCTGAAGATGCAATAAAACGCGCACAGGAACCATGGGACTTCATTTACTTCATGAGGCTCGAAGACAAATCCTTCCCAATTCTCCAGCAAGTAGCAGCTGAATGCAAGAAGATGAACAAGCCGATTTACGCATACTTCCTCGTTGGCACGTCGAAGAACACTGAGATAGTCAAAAGGATTGGTTGGCCCACAGCGGCAACGATGGATACAGTAGAAGAGAAAGCTTCAAGGCTAGTAGGTTTAGTAGACGGCATAATTGCAACATGCGCTGGAGATGCTGAAGGCGACAAAGAAATGTTGCAAAAACTGCAGAAATTCAGAAGCTAAAACCAAAGCTTCTCTTTCTCTTTATTCTTTTAATATTTTTCGATTGCTGAATTATTCTTCGAAAGTTTTTGCGTTTGCGCAAGATAACCTTTTAATGTGATAGCTCTTTTAGTATTAGCCTTTAAGATAGAGTGAAGTCTGAATGGAACCAGTAAAAGTAATTGCCGTCGAGAATCTTCCCCTGATAAGGAAGGGAGATAATCTGGGCCAGCTAATTGTTCAAGCCGCAGAGAACCAGAAAACTCCTATCCGAGAAAAAGACGTTATTGTCGTAACCCACGTGGTCGTTTCCAAAGCAGAAGGAAACATAATTAACCTTGACAACGTCGTCCCGTCGGAGCAGGCAAAAGAAGTAGCATTGAAAACAGGCAAAGACCCAGCTTTGGTCGAGGTTATACTTCAGGAGACCAAAGAAATCGTCAGAGTAAACAGGAACAGTATAATTGTTGAAACTAACAGCGGCATAATCTGCGCCAACGCCGGAGTCGACAGGTCAAACGTTTCAGGTGACAGAAACGTTGTGCCGTTGCCGAAAAAACCGAACGTTTCAGCGCAGAACATCAGGAAAGAAATAAAACGTTTAACAGGCGCTGACGTTGCGGTAATCGTTTCGGATACACATGGAAGACCGTTTCGTTTAGGGGAAATAAATGTGGCTGTCGGAGTGGCGGGGATCAAGCCAATCAGAGATAGGCGAGGCGAAAAAGACCTGTTCGGGTATGTTCTTAGAATAAAACAGACGGCCATAGCTGACGAGTTATCGTCGGCGGCGGAACTGGTTATCGGCCAAGCGAACGAGGGAATCCCAGTCGCCATCATAAGGGGTTATAACTACCCGGTTGCAGAAGATATAGCGGCGGTTGAAATTACAAGACCCAAAGAAAAAGATTTATTCAGATAGCAAAAAACATTGAGTTTGAAAACATGGTTGAAGCTAAAATGCCCAAGGAATTCTTGGAGGAAGTATTGCCGAGAAATTTCAAACCTGAAAAAGCAGGAGACTTTGATGTTACAGCTCAACTGAACCTAACTGGACCAAACGGCGGCAGTTGGGTGCTCACTCTGAAAAATCAAACATTAAAGGTCACAGAAGGAACCCATCCCTCACCTACCTTGACGCTGACAGTCGCCGTCGCCGATTTCATGGATCTGGTAAACGGAAAGTTAAGAACAGCACAGGCTTTTTTCGGCGGAAAAATCCATCTTAACGGCAACCTCGTGCTAGCCCTAAAACTTAAAGACGCGGGATTATTGGATTTTAGGGTGTAAATGATTTTCACTTTTTGACTGTACTTAAGTTTTAGTTAGGCAACAGGTGTAGAAAGCATAATTTTAAAACTATTAACCACCAAGTAATTCAGAGTAATTTACTCTGTTTAAACTTCAAAGCTGGTTGAATATGTCTTCCTTCGCCGTGGTACCTGTAAAAAGTCTTCTGAAATCTAAGACAAGACTCTCCAACTTTTTTACCCTTCAGGAACGCCCTCTTTTTACTCTAGCTATGCTTGAGGATGTTTTGAACGCCATCAAGTCTTCGAAAGTTGACAAAACAATAGTTGTGAGCTCTGATTCAACAGTTGAAGGATTGGTGAAAGATTTCAGTATGACTTTTCTGAGGGAAAATCAGGAGGGACTAAACGAGGCGCTCAATCAAGCCACAAAATGTTGCCTTCGAAATAAGGCAGAAATGATTTTAGTTTTACCCGCCGACGTCCCGCTCATAACATCAAAAGACGTAGACGCATTGGTGAAGATGGCGCTGAACAATTCAGTGGTTATTTCTCCATCGAGAAACGGCGGAACCAACGCACTGCTGCAAACGCCGCCGGGAATTGTTGCACCCTGCTTCGGTCCTGACAGCTTCAAAAGGCATGTGTGCAAAGCGTTGGCTAAACAAGTTCACACCAAAATCTATGTCTCTTACAACGTTATGCTTGATATCGATTCTGAAAAAGATTTAGAGCAACTCCTTAAGGCAGACGAGCAAACGATTTCTAATCGCTTCTTAAGACAAAGCACCTGGAGCAAAGGTTGCCGCTCTGATTCACCTAAAGAGAACTTATGAAAGCAAAACAGAGCAACCGCGAGAACATTCCGCGGCAAAGAATGCAGGCTTTTTAGGGTTCAATCCAAAACAGAGTCATTTTAGTTTGAGTTTTTTTTGGGTTACCGAAGGCAAGTTGTCTTCCCCAATCTTGAATGTCTGCGGCTCATCAATCTTCACGATAGTCTTAAGTTCTTCTGGGTCAAGTTCACAGATTAATTGAGTTAACTGTTCTTTAGCAACTTCGAAATGCTTCCCAAAGGCCTCCTTGTCGGCGAACAAAGTTGCCGCGTATGCGCAGATTTCGCTTTTTTTCAGGAACCACTCAATCTTTTTGTTTTTGAAATTAACGTCAAAAGTAACTGGACCGGCCCTGCATGTTTCAGGTTTGACCGAGTGCACAAGGCATTTTCCTGTTTTTTTGTTGAAAAAACCGCAGAAAACATGCTTGTCGACGGTGGGATAAGAGTAGCCTGCTTTAGCGAACGGTTCTTTGATGTCGATTTTCTGTTTCGCCAAGTATTGCTTTATTATTTTTTTCCGTTTTTCACTAAGGGGTGGTTTCGCATCTTGGCAGCAGATGACTGTGCAGCGACTGCAGACATCAAATGAATAAGTTGCTCCCCTCTCGTCTTCATTCATGATGCTTTCGCCTTTCTTACAAGTAGGGTTCATTATTAGACAGGCATTTAATAAGTGTTGAATAAACGTTTACGATTGCTTCATGGAAACTTGTTTTTTCGGCACGGCGCAAAACTCTGTCCAGTATAACGTCGGATAAACTGCCGGTTTCCAGTCGTTTCTCAACGAGCCAAAGGTACTTTTTTTCGTCTACGTCGGCGTATTCTTGCGCAATGTCAAGGTAGCTTCGGCACACTTGCTTCGCCGTTTTGCCTTTGGGATTCGAGACTTCGGCTTTTAACCCCTCTCTGACCACAGCGTTAAAGTCGTGAACAAGCCGATCGTGAGGCAAAAGCTCAGCTTTCCGTGCCACTAATCCTCTGAGCGCCGCACGGATGAAACAGCTCAACGCCACATCTGATTTGATGCATTCTTGCTCATCCATTACACGTACTTCAAGAGCTGAACGGTCAAAACGGAAGATTACGCCTCTTGAGTTAATCCACTCACGCCAAAGAATTGTTTTTTCAGCGCCTGCTTTGGCTAAATCTTCGGAGTACTTCACGATAACATCGTTCTTGTACCTGCTAAACGAGGTAGCGTATTCGGGAACCACGTCAGCCGTTATCGATGGGATTTCCTTCTGGTTTAACTTGTAAAACTGAAGCCTATTGTCCCTGTCTGGACCAGCTTTGCTTTCGTAAATTGGGGAGGAAGCTGTGATTGCTGGGAGATAAGCACACAAGTTGGCAAGCAAGTTATGGGTTTGGATACCGTCTGCTTCCTTTTGATATGGGAGGTTTAGATGGAAACTTTGGATATTCAGCCAGCCATGCTGGTTTAGGTTAAAGATTCTGGCAAATTCCGAATAGATTTTTCTGTGGTAATGAGACCAAATGGTTGTGTCACGAAGTTTCAAAAGTGGATGCATCCCGGTTCCGAGAAGCTTGGCGCCGTATTTTTCAACGATTTGGCTCAGCGTTAAAACCGCGTTTTGCATTGTTTCCTCAAATTCCACAGGGGATTTGAAGGGAGCGTTGGCTTTCAGCTCCATCACATGCATCTGCAGTTCTTTGCCGAAAGTGAAGGCTGGCATTTCTACAAAGTTGACGATTTTTCCGCAGTAATCCTTGATAATTTTGTCTGAGATGGGAAGGGGCTTCAGTTCTTGGTCTACGAGCGCTAACTCGTGTTCTGGCCCAAAGACTTCAAGCGGTTTATACGTTTGCCGTGCCTCTTTCTATTTAGCGTTAGCTTAGAATGCGAATATGACGGTAGTTAATCTTAAATATAACTGCACGAATAACGCCTTTTAATTAACTCTGGTGTCCCATGACCGTGTTGGTCGTCTCAAACATCGACCTAACCACTAATCTGCAAGTAATGAAACCTGCAACGTTTTTAGATTCCACAATCAAGGAATCCACGCTCAACATCAACTACGAGTACCGTTACCTCAAAACAGGCTATTACGTTTCCATGCACGCTGAAGTTTTAGGCAACCGCGTGATCCCGTCATGCGAAAACATCATTGACTCAAGCAGAACCCCGGTTTTTCTTCTCCGAGCAGCCAAAGCAGGCATATCAACCCTGCCCGTGGTCGTCACTGACTCGGTTAAAAAAATAATTAATGAACTCGGCTTCCCAGTTCTGATTTTCGCGGTCAACCCTTTCATCTACGGCGGCTTCAAAGTAGCCCACAACAAGAGCAGCCTTTACCGCGCCATGAAAAGCCTAGGCATGAACTACAAATTCGCCGTTTGTGCGCAACCTCTAAGAGGGGAACTTTCCGCTGTCAAAACTTACTTCGGCAAAACAGTGAACCAAAACCCAGACACACAGAAAATCGCGGAAAAAGTCTACCGGATCTTCGGGATCCCAATCTGCAAATTGTACATACAAAAAACTGTTGACAAAGCTTATCTTTGTGGACTGCAACCCGTAAATAAAGAGGAGCTTTCCGAACAAGACTTGAAAATAATATCCAAAGAGGTCTCGCTCATTTCTGAGCAGGGTGAACCCTTCGGTGTCTAAGATCGCGTGTTTTGTCGAGAAATATAATTTTACTGATCCGAGGGAGGAAGGCGCACTCCAAAACTTCAAGGCAACCACTGAAAAGCAAGGGGGAGAATTCCATTTCCTCTTCCGAGAAGACATCTCCGAAGTCCCAAAATACGACGCGGTCTTCATCAGAGCAACAACAGACCCCTTGAACGCTGCATACGTGGTTTCTAAAACCGCTTGGGAGATGGGTTTGAAAGTCATAGACGACCCCGAATCGATAACCATCTGCGGCAACAAAATCCACCAGTACGCCCTGTTTGAAAAGTACAATGTCCCACGGATACCAACGGTGTTCCTGAGCAAGGATGAGATGCACCACAAAAAAATCACCGAAATATTCGATGCCCTTGGTAAACCCGTTGTCATAAAAGCACCCTACACGAGTTTCTCCCGTTATGTAGAGAAAGCCGCCTGCGAAACAAGCTTTCGCGATGTCGCAAAAAGGTTCTTCAGGAAATCAGACGTTTTGGCAATTCAAAAGTTTACGCCCACTGCTTTTGACTGGAGAGTCGGCGTGCTAAACAACGATGTACTTTACGTCTGCAAATATATGATTCCTAGGGGGAAATGGAAGCACGGCGCCAAACTCCGAGGCAAGCCCACAGTGATTTGGGGCAGAACTGTTAGCCTGAGTAAACGGGAAATGCCTGCTATGCTCAGGGAAGTAGCTCTCAAAGCCTGCAGCGTCGTCGGGAAAGGACTCTACGGGGTCGACATCAAAGAAGTCAACGGCGACTACGTTGTAGTCGAAGTAAACGACAACCCAAGCATCTACGCGGGCTACGAAGACTCATCAGACCACGATATCTACCGAAAAATCATAAGCTACCTATCAGAATAACTCCAGATGCACAACACCTATTTATTTTAACGCTCGTTAATCCACTGCAAGGAGCTATTGTCATGCCCAAGGAAGCACACAACCCACATAAGGAACCAGTGTTGGATCATGAACTAACCCAAGAAATGTCCGTAGACGAGTTGGTTTGCCAAATGGATAAAGCATGGGGCTTCACAGCCGGCAAACTGTCAACAGGTGTGAGCATCCTAGAATCCATGGTCAACACAAAGGGCTGCGTAAAATTCCTATCATTCCCCGCCGACATAGTCGCAACTGGCACTCGAGGCATAATTAAAGAACTGGTTAAACGCAAACTCGTTGACGTCATCATAACAACCTGTGGCACCTTGGACCACGACGTCGCGAGATGCTGGAAAGACTACTACAAAGGCAGCTTCATAATGAACGATTCCAAGCTTCACCAAGAAGGCCTAAACCGCCTGGGAAACGTATTGGTGCCAAACGACAGTTACGGGATAATAATAGAGCAGAAAATCCAAGCGCTCTTGCATGAACTTTACAAGGAAGGCAAACGGGAGCTATCAACCAGCGAGCTTGCAAGAGAAATCGGGTTGCGTTGTTGCAGTGAGGGCTCGATTCTTTATTGGGCAGCCAAAAATTACATTCCGGTCTACGTACCGGGCATAACTGACGGCGCAGTGGGTTACCAATTGTGGTTCTTCAGCCAAGATCATCATGACTTCAGAATTAACCTGCTTAAAGACGAAGGCGAGCTCAACAACACAATCTTTGACGCAAAGATAAGCGGCGCATTCATCATCGGAGGCGGCATCAGCAAACACCATACGATATGGTGGAACCAGTTCAAAGATGGCTTAGACTACGTTGTCTACATCAGCACTGCAGTCGAGTGGGACGGCAGTTTAAGCGGCGCACGACCACGCGAAGCGGTTTCATGGGGCAAAATCAGCGAGAAAGCAAGGCGCATAATGATCGAAGGCGACGCCACTGTACTTATGCCGGTAATGACATGCGCATTAATAGATAGGCTAAACAAAAAGAAAACTGCCAAAACCGAATAAAGCAACTAAGCGGGCAAGCAGGGTTCTTTTTCTTTTAGGTATAAATGATGCGATTCGGCTGTCGAAATCAAGATCGGCCTTTGGCTTCAAAGCGCAGATGAAAAATCATAAATTGTGGCGTAATGGTAAAGTAAGTCATTTATCTTAAACTAACAGCTAGAAGCGTAGTCGTCACTTTGTCAGCAATCAAGTATTTTTCAACCCGCAAAGCTTTTTTCTTCATCTTCATAGGTCTAGCTGTCTTCATCTTATATCTGTATTTTTTTGCGGGATTCAAACAAATATTGATAGTTCTAAGCGGAGTTAACCCAGTACAGTACGCGTTTTTCTATTCACTGGCAATTTGTGCAGTTTTGCTCGGCAACTTTTTTTGGCTTGCTTCTTGGCGGGTGGTTTTGAATACGCTGTCAGTTAAGATTAGCTTGAAAAACGCATTTTTGTATTACTGGACGGGCTACTTCGTTGATCTTGTTGTCCCCTGCGAAACAGTCTGCGGCGAACTCACAAGATTGTACCTTGTCCACAAGCAAACCAACGACAACTACGGAGTCGTCGCCGCTGGAGGAGTAACAAACCGCATAATAGCTTACTTAATCGTTGTAACGGGGCTTTTCACAAGCGCAGGATTACTATTCCTAAAGACTAACATCCCTCAGGTAGTGCTAACCGTTTTCATTTTAATCCTCATCGGCGCCACCGCGTACCTCGCAGTTCTGCTGTATTTGGCTTTCAGCGAAAAAGCCGCGGGAAAAATTGCGTCGTTGGCATTAAGAATTCTCAGATTTGTCCGGCCTAAAAAGTATGGTTCAAGTGACTTATCACCGGAAACAAAAAATAGTCTGGCGGCTTTTTATTCCGGATTCAAGACATTCCGCGAAAAACCAAGGCACTTGATTAAGCCTTTCATCTACCTGACCATTTCATGGCTGTTTAGTCTTTCACAGTATCTTCTGGTTTTTTTTGCCCTAGGCATTTTCAACCAATCTTTTAGCTTCTTCATCATAATTTATTTTGTAGCGGGATCCTTGACGGATGTGTCAGCCAGCTTCTCCGTAGGCACGCTTGATATACTCTTAGCGACGATTTTTGTACTCTACGGATTGAACCCAGCTCTTGCCGGAATCACCGCGGCTCTTGTTAGAAGCGTAACCTTCTGGTCACCGCTCATAATAGGCTACGTAATGGTTCAGGTGGTAGGAGCCAAAAACGTGCTGGCACCACAGCCAAAACAACCAAGCAGCGTCATGACAATACAAAATCAAACGGCAAAACCGGCCTAGCATAACTCCAAGTTAGCTTCAGCAAAACAAATTTTCTTCTTTTATGAAAAAGAAATTAGCCTAACAGAAAGAAACTAGGGCGTTTATTGGACGCCTTTGAATAGCCAGCTCATGTCTGGTCCTTTGCGTTTTTCTGGGACTCTCTCGCAAAGTGCATGTGCTATTAGTGGCAGCGCGATGGTTGCGTCGCAGTAGCATACGGCTCTTGCTCCTTCTTGGCTGTTGATTTTGCCCCAGCTAATGGCTTCCTCCAGCGTGCAACCGCTTAAGCCGCCCCACTGCTGTGAATCCGTCGTTATCTGTATGGCGTATTTGTGCGGGTAATAGTATTCCTGTAAGCCTTTGCGTAAACCGCCTTTTCTGCCTTTTACGCCTTGATCCTCAGTTAGTGGAGAAACGGATATGGCGATAAGCTGCGTGAGGTCTTTGGGTACGCCACCGCCGATGTAGACTACGCCGACGTCCTTAGTTTTTGTGCCGATGCTGATGAATTCGTCGAATTCCCGCACAGAATCAATGTGTACGCTATGTCCCTGGTTCTTCGCCATAAGGAATGTCTCGCCGTAGGCGCTGTCAACCATAGCTGGACTGAAAATCGGAACCCCGTTGGCGGCTGCAACCGCGGAGATAGCGGGAATCTTTTTCTTGCCAAGGTATTTGCCGAGTAAATGCAGAAACTCTGCTGAGGTGTAATTGTAGTCCGTTTTCAGCGTCATAACAAAGTCGGTGATTAACTCTTCCATTTTTCGGTAATCAGTCTCTTTCCCGAACACGTCGTAGTACCTGTTAACGTCATCTTTAAGCAAGGCTGAGTCGTCAACCATGTGGCTTCCCTGCCAGTAACCCAAACCCATAGCGTCAACAATGTCTTCTGAAACGTTGGCGCCGGTGGAAACCAACACGTCGATGAAGCGGTTCTCCATAAGCCAGTTGACAATTGTCCATTGCCCCGCCGTGCTCATAGAGCCAGCGAAACCCATAGCGATGGTAAGATCTTTTTCTTTAAGCATGTTCTCCCAGACATCAACTGCCTCGCCAAGTTTTCGTCCCTGATAAGCAGTTCTGCCCATTTCAGAAAGAAGCTGGGAAATGCTTTTTCGTTTAACTCTAATTGGTTCAAGTTTCTTTTTGAAGTATGATTCGCTCAACTGCATGCACCCCGTTTTAGATTATTTGGGTTGTATATGAAATTTGTCATGCTGAAAAGCCACGGCTAATGCGTAACTAACCTATAAAGCCGCTAAAACGCGTTAACCGTTGCGTCCAGTGGCATAGGGACGTTGGTGGCGGCGATAGGCATGAAGGAAGCATTTGCGAGGATTTTTTTCCATGGAAAAACTGCTTTTCTTAAGCAACGGTTAAAAGGCAAATGATGCACAAACTTACCTAATATCAAAGAAAGGTTTGGTCATAAAATGCAATCTGTTAAAACCGAACAGAAAAGAAAATTCATCGCTGTTGACCCATCCAAATGCATCGGTTGCGGAATCTGCGAGTACGCTTGTACAGTGGAGAAAGGCGAGGCGATCTGGAATCCTATGAGGTCAAGGATCCGAGTTGTCCGCATGACGCCTGTCTTCAATTTTGCACTGTCATGCCGAGGCTGCAAAGACGCACGATGCGTTAAAGCATGCCCCGAACATGCAATCACGCAGGCGGAAGATACTGGTTTACTTGTAATCGATGATAAAGCCTGCAAAGGCTGCGACTGGTGCGTTCAAGCCTGCGAGCACGGTGGAATAACTATCAACCCTGAAACGGGAAAAGCCATCGCTTGCGACCTATGCCAGGGCGAACCAAAATGCAAGGAAGCATGCCCCGAAGAAGCGCTGGAAATTGTAGAGTCTGATGACGCAGCAGATAAACGCTTCAATGACGCGTTGGCAAATCTGGCTACGCAATGTGAACAGATGACCACGATGGCTAAGAATAAGGATTGGAAACCGCTCTTAGCTACAGCGGAGAAACGATCTGAAAAAGTTTCAGCCACGCTCGAAAAGCTGAATAAAAAGACGATGGAAGCGAGACAGGAGAAGCCTTAGTCTTTCCTTTCTATTTGTTTTCTTCGAAACCTCTCAGTAAACTGTCGATATCTGATCCGACTTTTTCGCCCACGTAGCCACCTTCCAAAACGAAAAAGGCAGGCTTTTTCATCTGGGCAATTCTTTTTCCGATCTGCCAGTAGTCAGGTTCAACTAAATTTAAAGACGCTAAATCTCCCACGTGAGTGTCAAAACCGCAACTAACCGCTACGACCTCAACTTTACCGAAGTCAACCAAGCCTACTGCTTTGTCCAGCGTCTCCAAATACAACTTTCCTTTGGCATCTGACGGCAGAACGAAGTTAATGACATTTCCCTCGGAGAAATCTCCAGTTCCAGGGTAGTTTGGCGATTGATGTAGGGAAAGGTAAGTGACTGCGTTGTCGCCTTGAAAAACCTCTTGGGTTCCGTTCCCATGGTGACCATCTATGTCCAAAATCAACGTTTTCTTGTTTAGTTTTTTGACGGCTATTGCGATGTTGTTTAGATAGCAGAACCCTCGTGTTGAGACACCTAACGCGGCGCCGTATCGACCAACATGATGCCCTGGGGGCCGCGTCAGGGAGAACCCGTTGATTTGGCTGGCGAGTAGTGCACCACCGGCGGAAAGGCTTGCGTACTCGTATATGTTGCTGAACGCCGGTGTGTCTGCATCTTCCACTAAGCCTTTCTTGAGCTGCCACAAGTATTCTGCGTCATGGACATTCAGAAGGTCCTCTTCGCAGGCAGCGGTAGGCTCTAGGAAATGGTAGCCTTTTTGCTTTAAAATTTCAGCGGCAACACGCACCCTTTCAGGTCCCTCGATGTGCCACGCTCCGTAGCGCAAACATTTTTCTGAATACACAATCTGGGTCTTCACGTTTACCTGCATCCATTACACTGATAAGTAACGATTTAACTTTAAAACATAACGAATCAAGTTTGCATCCGAATCAAACGGAGAAAAAGAAAGATGATTGCAGAAAACCCCTTTGAGCAGTTCCGCAATGAATGCCAAACCGTGCTAGCCAACGCTCTCAAGAAGGCGCTCCCAGAAATAAAGACTCCATACATAACTTTGAGCAAGACACCCAACATCGAGTATGGCCAGTTGGCCTCATCACTTTGTTTTGAGCTGGCGAAGAAGCTGAATCAGAAGCCAATTGCCGTAGCTGAGCATCTTGCCGCCGCGATTGATGCGTCAAAATTCAACTTGATGGACAGGGTTTCATGTGCCGGCGGGGGCTACATCAATTTCCACGTTAACTTCGCGAAGTTTTCAGCCCTAACGCTTGAATCAATTAATAATTTGAAGTTTGATTACGGGTTCGTTAAAACTTCTAAGCCGCTCAAAATCACCGTTGAGCACACCAGCGTTAATCCGCTTCACCCAATCCATATTGGGCAAGCTAGGAATCCGATGCTTGGTGACGCTCTGGCGCGCATATTGGAGTGCAGGGGACATAAGGTTTCGCGGCATTACTACATCGACGACGTGGGGCGGCAGTCATCCGTGGTTGCTTACGGGTACAATAAGCTGGGCAGACCCAAACCAACCGAGAAAACAGACCTCTTTGTCGGCAAAATCTACACTGTGACCAGCTGTCTGGTTGAAATTAACCGTTTGAAGAGGGTGCGAGACCTTGCTGCCGCCGTCAACTCGATGGATGATTTGGCGAAGGCGAACAAGGAAATCGATGAGTGGATGTCGATCGCAGCGGAGCTTAAAGAGAAGTATCCTGTTCTTTTTGACGCTTTGATGGATAAGATTGGTTCGGATGAGAATCCTGAGGAGCAAATCAACCGGCTTAACCGCGCCTACGAGGATGGGGAACCTCATGCTAAGCAGCTGATCCGCGAAGTCAGCGATTTGTGTCTTGAGGGCTTTCGGGAAACCATGAAGCGCGTCGGAGTCACGTACGACAGTTGGGATTGGGAAAGTGACTTCGTGTGGAGCACGCAGGTCAGCGAGGTAATGCAGAAGCTGAAGACCACGCCGTTTGTTTACGCTGAAAAAGGCGTGCTGGAGTTTGACGCTGAAAAAGTCACGGAAGTACTCGACTTAAAAGGTAAGTTGGGTTTGAGCGAGAACAACGAGGTTCCGCCGCTGACGCTTGGACGCGCCGACGGCACCACCCTATACACGACCCGCGACATAGCCTATACGCTTTGGAAGTTCAAACACGCACAGAAGGTCATCAACGTCATCGGCATGGAGCAGTCTCTGGCGCAACTTCAACTCAAAATCGCCCTGTACGCTTTAGGCTACGGCGAATACGCCGACAACTTGGTGCACTTTGCCTATAATTTGGTGACTTTGCCCGGCTACAAGATGAGCAGCCGCCGTGGACACTACATCACTTTCGACGCGGTACTGGACGAAGCGGTTCAACGGGCTTACGAAGAAGTTTCGAAGCGTTCACCCATGCTTTCGGAAGAGGAGAAACGTAAAATCGCCAACTTCGTCGGATTAGGCGCGGTACGCTACGCTCTTGTCGACGTTGACTCATCGAAGCCGGTGGTTTTCACTTGGGAGCGCGTGCTCAACTTTGAAACCAACAGCGCGCCATACGTCCAGTACACGCATGCACGAGCCTGCAGTATCTTACGCAAAGCCGCCAGGGAGCCAGAAAAGCCAGGTTACGAGTTGCTTGCGGAGAAGCTTGAACGCGAGCTCGTGCTGAACCTCGCAGGGTTCCCAGACGCCTTCGTCGAAGCCACAGAATACCTAAAACCAAACCTTATCGCTGACTACGCAAATGCACTCGCGGACAAATTCAACACGTTCTACAACGCCTTGCCCGTGCTCAAAGCGGATTCAGAGGGCCTCATTGACGCACGCTTAACGTTGACGCAAGCCATAGAAATCGTGATGCACAACGCACTAACGCTTATCGGGGTTGTCGCGCCAGACAAAATGTAACGTTGCTTCTTTTGCCTTTCACAACTTCGCTTTCAGCTGTTCTTGTGCAACATAGGTAAATTGAACCAAGATGCTCAAAAGCTTCTTGTTTTTCACTCATAAATGGGCTTGAATCGCGGCTCATTGACATCGCTAAGGAAAGAGGCATCGACGTGGAAAATGCGGCAAACATTCACCCAGCCAAGCTGGCACACATGATTTTCACCCAACTTAATCCTGAGCTAAAAACATGAACGTCAAAAAAAGCTTATAAAATCGCATTCGAGGCTGGCTGCCTAAAGACCGACGTTACCCATCAATCATCCATTCAACAAACTTCATAAGCAAAAAGGACTAGGTGACCTACCAGCAAATCCTGCAAAGCAGCGAAGAGTCTTTATTTTACCAGTTCTTTTTCCATTGCCTTGGCTAAGAGATTCCATGCAGCCGCATCTTCCATGCACAGTCTTTCGGCAAGTTCTTTGGCATCGGTCTTCGCTGCATAATCCAGATGTAGACCTGTGAAATCCAGAATGGAAGCTTCTTTGGCTTCGAGGGAGATTCGGTAGAGGAACTGGGAGTACTTATTTGGTCCGGTTAAATGCGTGGAGACCCAGCTTAGTTGGTCGGGGTATACTTGTACGAGTTTTTCCTTCTCTATTGTCCCTGTTGTCGCATGAAAAATATCTTTCAAGATTATGGTGCTTTTGGCGACGCTAGTCACCTGCCTCTCAACTCCTTCGTCACCCATCAAAGCGTGATCTTGCGGGCTAAAGCTGGTACACCATTCAAAAGCATCTTTAGCACAAACAGCGAAACGCTGAGTAAAATGATATCTAACTGTTAACGGCAAGGCGGTCGCCAGTTACCGACAATAGTGGTTAGTTGCTTATTTCATTTTTCATTGTGACCGGTTAGGACATTGCGGAGAGTGCGAGACTGTGATTTTGAATCCAACGCTTCTGTATTATAAGAAGCAAGTTCTCAAGCTAAAGCAAAAGCAAAGTACAAAGAGAAAAAAAGTTTCGCGGAATTATTCTCCTCAAAAAAAGAGAGGGATTCTTTAATGTTATAGTTGTTTTCCACAATTAGGGCAATAGACCACATCGGGCTTCACTGGGGCGCCGCAGTAGCCGCAGTATCGTGTTGTCTGAGTCGGCAGTGCGGTGGATGGAGTGCTGGGGGGCGGAGTGTAACCGTATTGTTGCGAAGCATTTGGTTGCTGTAGATGAGACTTCATAGAGAAAAAGCCGATGACTGCGAATATCCAAGCGATGAATATCAGAATTAAGCCTACCCCTATTATTGTTAGTATGGAGCCCAACCAAAGTAAGCTGCCCGCGGTGCCAAACGAGTGTTCTCCTGATTTCTGCTCAAGCGTATTGAAGGTGTTTCTTAAGTGCGATGCTGCAAGTACGTTGAATATGAAAGCAATAACAAGCCCCGCAAAGAAAGCCGCTAATCCTACTCCAAAGCCTGGAGTGAGTGTGAAGGGTGAATTAAATTTAAAGCCGGTTGCTGTTCCAACGCCTACTACTATTGCTGTAATGGCTGCTCCTGCAGCTATCAAAGCGATTACGTAGTATTTGACGCCTGTAAGCGAATTCTTGTAGATTTCGTTATCCTGATAGTAATTTGCAAGTTCCTTTAGACCTCTGAGAAGCAGTATTACACCGATGATGCTCAATACCCAGCCTACATAAGGAACCACAAAGAGCAATAGCAGTATTGATCCTTCGCCGCACAAAGTTTTGCTATATTCGAAACTTGTACCCATTTTTTTTCCTCCTAACTTTTGATTCCTGAAACCATACAAGTAGGCTGTTAGTTATAGCCCTAACATTTAGAGGTCCCACTCTAAGAGTTAGAGTCACTAAGTAAACCATTTCTGGATAACGCCAAGTGTAAAAGTCTCTACGTTTTCAATTGCTGACCGAAGAAACAGACGCCAATTGTCTCTTGAAACCTAAGCTTAAATGAAAGAATAGTTGGCGCGGATGGTGGGATTTGAACCCACGAACTCCTGCGGGATAAGAGCCTCAGTCCCTCGCTTTGGCCATAATGGTTATTTTATGAAAACAACGTTTTTGAGTTTTCTGAAGTGCTCGTCCCCAGTTACTACTTCTGCTTTTTTAACGATTGCTGTAGCGTAAACAATTGAGTCAGCCAGTCCCCATCCATCGATTTCTTTTTTTATACGAACATTCACCTTGGCGGATTCAACAGCTATTGATTCGTCTAGCGGCGCAAGCGAGCTTTTTTCCTTTATGAAAGCCCTTTGTTTTTCAGCAATTTCTTGATTTTCGACCTTGAGGGTCTTGGCGTAAACTTCCGCTAAGCAAATGCTTGGGGTAATTTTTTCTTCATGATTTTCTATTATCGCTTTTGCCTTCTCGCCTGTTTTTGTGCCCATGAAGTATTCGATCCAAGCGTAGGAGTCTATGACATATCTCATAAGGAGCGATCCTTATGATCTCGTAGATCAGCGGTGCCAGATTTTTTCATCGTGCCGAACATGCTTTCTGTTTTGTCAAAGTGTTCGATGAGGATTTTGTTTATTTCGTTGGAGATGTTTCTGGCGCCTGCTTTCTCTTTTAGGGTTTGGTAAACATCGTCGCGTAAGATTATTGTTGTTTTCTTAGACATAAACATCACCATAAACATATATGGCGAAGACAGATTTTAAGATTGTTGTTAGTCATAAGTAAACCCATCAGCATTGTGGAGGGAGGTCAGGTTTACACTCACGTTTAAACTCCACACGAATTAAGTGAAGAACATAAGATGAAAAATGCCGAGATAATGCCTCATTATTGGATAGTCTTCTTAATTCATGGGAAAGAGAAACCTGAGAAAAAGGATAATTGTTAATTTTTAGCTTTTTTTGCCCTTTCTTTTTTCGTTTTTTCTTCTGCGCTTCCACTGGCGCATTTTACGCAACAAGCAGTGTATTCTTTACCTTCAATTATGGTTGTGGCTGTTGACAGCTTGCATATTTCGGGTGTGCTTTCTGGGCTACAGTATTCGCATTTGCCGGTCTTTGTCTTCTTTGTCGGTGTCTTCATTTTTTCACCTCGGTGGCAGCTTCTTGTTTTTTGTAGTAGTCCTTTATTGCTGCATGCAATGCGTCTGAGGCTAGGTTTGAGCAGTGCATCTTTACAGGTGGCAACCCTCCTAACGAGGAGGCAACGTCGGCGCGAGTTATTCTCAGGGCTTCTTCCAATGTTTTTCCTTTAGCCATCTCTGTTGTCATACTGCTTGTGGCTATTGCAGCTCCGCAACCAAAAGTTTTGAATTTGATATCCACGATTCGATCGTCTTTCACTTTAATGTACATGGTCATTAGGTCACCGCAAACGGGGTTTCCTACGGTACCTACGCCGTCCGCATCAGCAATTTCCCCTGTGTTTTGGGGGTTTTTGAAATGTTCCATAACTTTATCTGAGTACATTATTTTTTCAACTCTTTAGGGGTCAATGGTGACATCGCCCTTAGCCGATTAATTATATCAGGCATCAAGCCTATAACATATTCGACATCTTCCATAGTATTTTCCCTGCCCAAGCTGAACATTATTGACCCATGAGCTTCCTCATGTTTTAGTCCAGTTGCAAGCAACACGTGAGAGGGCTCTAAAGTCTTTGAAGCACAAGCAGAACCAGAAGAAACAGACACACCCTTAATTTCTAAGCTGAGCAGCATTGATTCCCCTTCTATGAAACTATATCTAACGGAGACGTTGTCAGGCAGTCGATTAGTTGGGTGTCCATTTAGAAAAGTGTAAGGCAATGGTGCGAGCAAACCTTCGATGAGTCTGTCTCTAAGCTTAATCAACTTTTCGACGTTAGTTTGCATTTCTTGCTTAGCGATTTCAGCAGCTTTCCCAAATGCTACAATGCCGGGTATGTTTTCAGTTCCAGATCTTAAGCCTTTTTCCTGCCCCCCTCCATGAAGCAGAGGCTCGATGCGTATTCCATCTTTCACATATAGTGCACCGACACCCTTGGGACCATACATGTCATTTGATGAAACAGTTAACAGATCAACGCCTAAAGCTTTCACATCTACTGGGATTTGACCAGCAGCCAATGTCGCATCGACATGCAGAAAAGCGTTTTTGCCGTGCACTATTTTGCTGATCTCTTCTATAGGCTCAATTGTGCCTAACTCACCATTTGCATACACTATCGATACAAGGGTTGTTTTGTCGTTTAGTTCTTTTTCAAGGCTGCCCAGGTCTAAAGTGCCAAACTTGTCCACTGGAAGAAAGACTGCTTCAAAACCTTTTGTCGTCAGAAATTTTATTGGGTTCACAACAGACATGTGTTCTACGCTTGAGCTTATGATTTTTGTGCCTCTGTCTTTGTTGCGGTTGACAGCGCCTTTGATTGCCAAATTGTTGCTTTCGGTTGCACCTGAAGTGAAAATGATTGATTCTGCTTTTTCAGCATTGATCAGCTCCGCAACTTTAATTCTTGCTTCATCGAGTGCACGTTTTGCTTCTTGACCGGCGACATGCAGCGATGAGGGATTGCCATATGACGTTTTCATATAGGGCAACATTGCTTCTATTGCACGGGGGTCAACGGGTTTTCCCGCTGCATAATCCATATTTACTCTTTTTGCCATTGACGTTGCTCTTCACCTTAAGGATAAAATTGTTATTGTATCGAAACCCGAATTTGGGGTTTATAGCACTGAAATAATTATCGTGCTGTTTTCTTTGGTTTCTTGCATTCTGTTTTTACTTTATCTTCTTAATAAGGATTCGAATTGTGCTACCTTCTTTGCTACTACTAACTATTTCCTGTCCTAGATGCTTTACGAGGCTGTGTATGTCTGATTCAGCAGCGGGATCGTCAGCGACAACCTCTAATGTTTCCCCTATCTCCATCTCGTCTAGTGCCAATCTTGTCCTGAAGACGGGTTCAGGACAGTACAAGCCTAAACAATCAAGTTTTTTATCAACTTTAACAGTCACTAAATCTCCTCCAAAGCGTGCCATGTTCTTGTTTAGTGGGTGGTTCTTTAGAACCACATAGTAGCGTTAGCACTTAAGGCCAAGTCGTTTAGCGTTGCTGCCCCCACGATTTTTACTCCTGGAATAAGGGTTACTTTTTCCCATCCTAACATCTGTTTGGAGGCTTCACATACGTCGATTTCGATCCCCATTTGAAGAGTCTTTTGGATCATTTCGGCAACACTGGGGAAAGAACCTAGCTTTATCTTTTCAGCTGCTCCCGGAAGCAGGATTCTGAGGCCTTGACCTAGAAAGTAGACTTTAGGGTTTAAGCCCATAGCTTTGGCTGTTTGCGCTAAAACTAAGGGAGAATATTGTCTTTCAGGATTGTCGCTAGTTTGTACATACAAAATAAATTTTTCGTCTTTCAATAAAATCACCCACTATATTTACCTCTAATACAATTATTCGTTCATCGAAATAAATATAACGGAGTTATTCGAAGGATTTTGATGTAAGGTAACCTAAGCATCATCTTAAATGGGTACGCCACTGTTTCTGAGGAATTTTTGGCTTTAATTATAAAAAATGGTTAAAAAAGAGGCTGAATTTAGAAATGACGCGGCATGTTTGGTTTACATTCATGTTTAAATTTCACGCAAAAAAACATGTTGGAGGATGGTCGAGCAGTTCTCACTCTCCAAAGGGTGTAAGTCGGGCAGCGCGCGTAAAGGCAGGATTGCGGCTTAATCGTCAGTATAGTTAGGCTTAGAGTTGAAATAGGCAAAATGAGGATCAAGGCTAATGCAATTTTTGTTCATTCTCTCTTCGTCCTTATTCTATGTGATGAGTCTACAGGCGATAGGAGGCAATTCGTAAAACTTTCTTGACTAAGCATAGTCGAGTTTCCTAACCAATAAACATAGGGTGGATACACCTAAACCGTGAGAAAAGGCTCATGTTCAAAAGGTTTTACGTTATGCGGTAACTATAATCTCTAAGCCATCTATTTCTGAGTATAACAATTGTGAGTATTCATTATCTATTGTTACTTCAACTTTTCCTAAGTTTATTTCGAGTGAGTATTGACCTGAAGGTGAATTTTTAGCTAAGTTAATTGTTAGAATGGTTGAGTTGGACATGTACGGCTGTACCGTTACCCGATTTAGGCTGAATGAGTAGGTGAATGCTTGTTGCTGAATAGAAGAATAACTGCCATTGCCATTTATCCAACGGAGCAAGTCTACTGTACTGTTATAGTAACTGACGGAAAGATTTTCTATAGGTATTGTTATCGGCTGGTCAGTTATTGAGTTAAAGGTCATTTTTACTTCAAGAGACATACCCCGAGAAACATTATTGTAAAAACCGTTGTATCCAGACACTTCTGTAACTTGGGGATTCAGAACTGAAAAACCATAGTTGTAAATAGAAACTGGAGCAACGGTAGCCATAGAAGAAATAATTGGCTCAGAGTTTGAGACGGTAGACTTGACATATAGAATTAATTGGTTATCACTTACGCTACCTACCACGATTTGAAGCCCTGAAAAACTGTACTTGGCTCCTTGAATTGCTCCAAAGCCTTTGCTTGAATTTTCAATGAAAACTTGAAAAACAGAATGCAAGTAGGTTACATAATAAACAGTATTGCCAAACTTTACAGAAATGTGCTGAGAAGAAGGAATGGAGACCTTGGCATAACCTAAAAGTGAATTGCCTACAGAGAACTCATAGCCAAAAATAGCTAAAATAATGACAGCCGCTACTAAAACAACTGCTATGATTTTTCTCTTCTGCATTTGATGGGTTTCTCCTCTTGCTTCAAACTATTAAATTCAATTTCTTGTTATCGTTCAGTTCAGATTTAATTTTTTCGTTAGGTGCTTTTGCTCTGATCAAATGTAGGGTGGGTACATCTCATCGCTGGAAAGGTCGACTTCTATAGGTTCTTTTGTGGTCCGGAGGGTTGGATTTAAACCCACGAACCTCTATGATGGGAACCTCAGTCCTAAACCTTCGCCATGGTTTGACTTAGAAAGGTTTATCTGATTACTTCAAAAGTAAACTCCAAAGGACTAGCGAATGAGCGATAGTCTTAACAGAACCTCACTGTCAAGAAGAATGGTGCTTCAATACGGCAGAGACTCCAATCAGTTTGCCGAGTTGCAGTTTCCCTTGGGAGAAGGGCCTTTTCCGCTACTCTTTGTGATACATGGCGGATTCTGGTTAGCCACCTATGACCTACAGCATATATCACCCCTTTGCTCTGAATTAACGTCGTGTGGAATCGTCACATGCAGTCTTGAATACCGGAGAATCGGACAAGAAGGCGGAGGCTGGCCAGGAACCTTTCTAGATGTAGTTAACGGGACGGAATACTTCAGGCAACTGTTGATCCAAGACAGAAGGGTAGATATGGGAAGAGCTGCAGTAATGGGACATTCGGCAGGTGGGCACCTCGCGCTTTGGTTAGGAGGAAGTCATAGGTTGCAGAAAAGCTCGGCGCTGTATGTGGATCAGAAGCCTTGGCTTATCGCTGTGATTTCTCTTGCAGGAGTTGCAGATCTTCGCAACGCATGGGACCTGCGTCTTGGCTCTAGAGCAGTCGACAGGTTAATCGGTGGGAGCCCCAACCAGTATCCCCAACGATATTCGGAGGCTTCTCCAATAGAAATCATACCGATGGGGCTAAGGCAAGTTCTCATTCACGGCAGAGAGGACGAAACCGTTCCAATCATTCAAAGCGAACGTTTTGTTCAAAGAGCGCACGATTCTGGGGACAAGGCATCTCTGGTTCCGCTCGACAGGGTTGGTCATTTCGAACTTATCGACCCGAAGTCCGAAGCATGGGACGCGGTAGCTGGGTCTGCCCTCGAAGTCTTGGAGATTAGATAGGCTATACCCAAAAAACAGAGGTTTGGTCTGGTGCGGAGGGTGGGATTTGAACCCACGAACCCCTGCGGGATAGGAGCCTCAGTCCTACGCCTTTGGCCATGCTGGGCGACCTCCGCATGCTTGCTTTCGTGCTGTTTGAGGCTGGTGCGGAATATAGAATTCGTTTTGACATTTAAAGGCTTTACTTAAAAGCAGACACTCTTGATTGCCAGTGTCTAAAAAAACTTTCAAAACATTGTTCTTCGTCTTGCATGGAATTGTGAAGAAAACCAAAAAAACGGGGTTGATTAGAGCAGGCGGAAGTTTTCTTTAACCGTGGCTAAAACTACATGCGTGTTTGTCCGTTCGATGAAAGGGAGCGCGAGCAGTTTCTTGGTGAAATGCCCGAGGTCTTCTCTGCTTTTGAACTTTGCAACGATGATGGCGTCAGTTAACCCTGTTACATCGTAGACGCTGCAGACATTTTGGATTTTAGCTATTTCGTTTTCGGTTTCTACAAGTTTGCCTTTGGAAACGGTGATTTCAGTTACGACCGTCAACTGGTAACCCAGTTTTTCATGGTCTATTATGACGGAGTATCCTTTGATGAGGCCTTCATCTTCCATCTTTTTGATTCTTGAGAGAACTGTCCCGACGGATACGCCTACGTTTTTTGCTATTTGCCTGCTGGAGAACCTTGCATCTTCTAAAAGGCTTTTCAGGATTTTCTGGTCAGTTTCATTTAAATCCATGATGATACCCTTCTGCACGTTTTTTCAAACAAACCCTTGTTTTTGAAACAGTATTTTGATTATCATACGATTATGTTAATAAAAGTTTAGTCTCCTGCTACAATCAATGAATGAATCAATAAAGAAAAAATCCTTTTTGAAATCCGCTCCGTTTTAAAATTTGGCGGGAAATAGAGAGCAATGTTAAATTACTAGCTTAAACCCCAATAGTTTGACTCGCCAAAATGCAAGGAAAATACGACACTATACTTGTTCTGGACTTTGGGGGGCAATACTGCCATCTAATCGGCAGAAGAATCAGAGAAAACGGCGTTTACTCCGAAATAGTTGCCTACGACATAACGCCGCAAGAAGTCAAAGCGTTGAATGAAAAATTCAACGTTAAAGGCTTAATCCTTTCAGGCGGACCCTCAAGCGTCTACGAACCCAATGCACCTCAACTTGACCCACGAATTTTGGAGCTTGATCTGCCGATCTTAGGTTTATGTTATGGACATCAGCTTTTAGCTCAGTTGACCAAAGGCAAGGTTGAGCCTGCGGCATGCAAAGAATACGGAACCGCGCAAGTGGTGATTGATAAACCAGCAGGTGTCTTGGAAGGGTTAGGCAAAACGGAAAAAGTTTGGATGAGCCACGGCGACACAGTTCTTGCGCTTCCACAGGAGTTTGAATCTTTAGCTCACACAGAAAACTGCCCGGTTGCAGCTTTTAGGCACAAGCAAAAACCAATTTACGGGTTACAGTGGCATCCAGAAGTCATTCACACAGAGAAGGGTGCTTGCATGCTGCGCAACTTTATCTTTGAAGTGTGCAAGTGCCAACCCAACTGGAAGATGGAAGATATTATTGGGAAAATGGTTGCGGAAATCAAATCGGAAATCGGCGACAACACAGCTATAATCGGATTGAGTGGAGGGATAGATTCAAGTGTAGCCACGGCCCTTGCTGCTCAGGCGCTCGGGGACAAGTTAACTGCGGTTTTTGTTGACCACGGATTCATGCGTGAAGGGGAACCTGAAGCCATCTGCGAAACGTTTGGCAAGTTGCCGATCAACTTTGTCATGGTGAATGCACAAGACCGCTTCATGAAAAAACTCAAAGGCATAGTTGACCCTGAGATGAAACGCAGGGCAATCGGGGAAGAATTCATCAGAGTTTTCGAGGAAGAGGCTGAAAAATCAGGCGCACAGTACCTGCTTCAGGGAACGATTTACCCAGACAGGATCGAGTCAGGCTACAGAAAAAACTCAGACCTCATAAAAACCCATCACAACGTCGCCGGAATCCCCAAAAACATCAAATTCAAAAAAATCGTGGAACCACTCCGCGACCTCTATAAGGATGAGGTGCGTAAAGTCGCCAAAATGCTCGGATTACCCAAAGAACTAGTCAACCGCCAACCCTTCCCGGGACCAGGCTTAGCAGTTCGCATAATCGGCGATTTGACACCTGAAAAAGTCGCCATAACCAAAAAAGCCGACGCGATTGTCCGCCAGGAAATTGAGAAAAGCGGGTTAGCTGAAACTCTGTGGCAGTACTTTGCGGTGTTAACAGACACCAAAGCGACGGGCGTTAAGGGTGATTCGAGAGCTTACGGCTACGTGGTTGCTGTTCGAGCGATGGAAAGCCAAGAAGCCATGACCGCCAACTTTGCCCAAATCCCCTATCTCGTGCTTGAGAAGATGTCAACTCGAATTTCGAACGAGATTCCGCAGGTTACCCGCGTAGTTTACGACATCACTCATAAACCGCCGGCAACTATCGAGTGGGAATAAAAAGTTCCATAACGGTTTATATTAAAAACCACCAATACTTAACTAACACAAAGGTGACTCTTGCTGAAAGCTTTGATCTTGGCAGGCGGTTTCGCGACGAGACTTCGCCCACTGAGTTGCTCTAGACCTAAAACTCTTTTCCCGATAGTTAACAAGCCACTGCTGGAGTGGATTTTTGAGAAGCTGGCGAAAGACGGCTGTGAAGAAGCCATATTGGGAGTCAACGCGTTAACCCAATTCTACATAAGACAGCACCGTACAAACAAGCACGGCTTGAAGATGAAGTTTTCTGTTGACCCGCCCAGGATGCCCCTAGGAACGGCTGGACCCGTAAAAAAAGCGGAGAAACTCTTGGGTCACGATGAACCGTTTATTGTTTTGAACGGGGACATTTTTTCAGATATTAGTTACAGGGAACTGTACGACGCACATGTGAAAAGCGGCGGCTTAGCAACAATTGCACTGTGCAAAGTCGAAGAACCATCCAGGTACGGGGTTGCCGAAATGGCTGATGAAAGCCGCATAAAAAGGTTCATTGAAAAACCGCCGAAAGATAAAGCACCAAGCAACCTCATAAACGCAGGAGTGTACGTCCTAAGCCCAGAAGTCTTCGATTACATTCCATCTGGAAGAGCGGTTTCCATGGAGAGGGAGGTTTTCCCCAAACTTGCCGAGGAAGAAAAACTCCGCGGACACTTCGTCACCGGCTTATGGATTGACATTGGCAAACCCGACGAATACCTGCAAACAAACAAGATTATACTTGACAGTTTAGCTAGCACCCTAAAACAGGTAAAAACGAAAGGATTTGAGCTGAGGAATCCCGTCGCATTCGACAAGAAAGTTTCAGTGGGTGAAAAATCGGTTATTGGACCATACACGATTTTGGGAAAAAACGTCACAGTTGGCGAAAACGTGCAAATAAGCAACTCGGTGGTTTTTCCGCACGTCTCGATCGGCGATTTCGCCGACGTCGACGGGGCGATAATCGGGGAGGGAGCGCACATCGGCAAACACGTTACTCTTTGCAGTGGCTGCATAATTGGTGACCACGCGAAAATCAAAGATAACCTTCATCTTTCGAGTTCACATTCGGTTTGCCCCGCGAAAGAAGTCGCTGAAAACATTATAAAACCCAGTCACTATTAAGTAAAAAATGAAGTGAAAGTTATGAGTGAAAGAAAACTTTTCGGAACCAACGGTATCCGAGGTTTAGTCAACGTTGAGTTGACGCCTGAAATGGCCATAAAAGCCGGCTGTGCAATCGGAACTTTTTTCGGAAGAAAAAACCTGCTTGTCGGGCATGACGCCAGAACAAGCGGCACCATGCTTTCTAAAGCTGTGATTTCAGGTTTAACCGCTACCGGGTGCCACGTGTTTTTCGCTGGGATGGCTCCTACTCCCTCGTTGCAGTTCGCCGTTAAAAACCACAAGATGGACGGCGCCGTGATAATTACGGCTTCGCATAACCCGCCTGAATATAACGGTATCAAGGTCATTTGGAGCGACGGGATCGAAACTTCGCATGAGCAGGAAGTCGAAATCGAGAATATTTACTTTGACAACAAGATTGTTTTTGCAGAATGGGACAAGCTGGGCACAGTGCAGGATTTGCCTGGAATAAACGACGAATACGTGCAAGCAATAGAAAAACAGGTTGATCCACTTAAAATCGCGCAAGGGCACTTTCACGTTGTGGTAGATGCAGCTAACAGCGTTGGAGGATTAACTGGTCCTCAGTTGATGAGGGAACTCGGCTGCAAAGTAACCAGCATCAACGCCAACATCGACGGCACTTTTCCCGGAAGAATGCCGGAACCCAGACCAGAAAACCTCACCGACTTATCTGCAACGGTGAAAGCAATCGGCGCAGACATGGGCGTGGCTTTCGACGGCGACGCTGATCGATCAATTTTCGTCGATGAGAACGGAACAATTTACATGGGAGACAAAACCTTCGCGATAGTCATTAAACAGTTTCTCATCAAAAACCCAGGCGCAAAAATCGTCACCCCCGTGAGCTCATCAACCCTCATCAAGGACACGGTGGAAGCTTACAAAGGCGAGTTAATCTTGACCAAAGTGGGAAGCGTCACAGTTTCGCAGAAAATGAAAGAGTTAAATGCCCAGTTGGGCGGAGAAGAAAACGGCGGAATCTTCTACGGTCCACACCAAGCCGTCCGCGACGGGGCAATGACAACCGCTCTGCTACTAGACATAATGGCGCAGACAGGGAAGGAACTTTCCGCGTTGGTGGCTGAGCAACCGCAGTACTTTATCGAGAAAGGAAAAGTCGATTGCCCAGATGAGAAGAAAGAGGCTCTTTTGCAAAAACTGCTTGAGCAGGTAAAGGGCGAAAACATAAGCACAATAGATGGAGTTAAGATTTGGTTCAGCGACAGCAGCGCAATTCTAATCAGACCGAGCGGCACCGAACCCGTGTTTAGGCTTTACGCCGAGGCGAAAAACCAAGAAAAAGCATTAAAGCTAGTTGAAGACTACAGCTCAACGCTTGAAAAGCTCTTGAAAACCCTTTAGCAAGCTTTGCCTCGGAGAAAACCTCTAAATGCCCAACATTCTAAACCTAAAAGCAGACGAGATTGACTCGACCGAAAAACGCTCGAAGCTTTTGGTCTGCGTCGTAGGATGCGGGCGGAAGGGGATTTTATTTGCTTACGCCTTTGCCCAGGCTGGCTTTAAAGTGTGTTGTTCCGACGCCGATCAAAGCATCGTAAAAAAATTAGCAAAGGGAAAAACCCCCTTCAGGCAACCTGAAATTGAACACAAAATAAAAAGCCTAATCAACTCTGGACAGTTGAGCGTTACAAGCGAACTGAAAAAAGCGGTTTCTCGAAGCGACTTAGCAATCGTGACCGTTCCAGCGAAGGTTGACGACAAGAAAAAAATTGATTATTCAGAAGTACTGGGCACCATAAAGCAGGTTGGGGAGGCGCTACACTCGGGGACGATAGTTGTTTACGGTGAAGTTGCAGGTTTAGGGTTTACCGAAGGGATAATGAAGGAAACTTTAGAGAACACCTCAGGATTAAAGGCGGGTCAGGACTTCATTCTCGCATACATTCCTGTCCATAACGCGCAGGTTAATCAGTTTACCGAGCCCTTCAAGGATTTGGAGTTAAAGGTTACTGTAGTTGGAAAAGCGGGTCAGGATACAGTTCTTAGCTTGGTGAAAACAGTTGCAAAGAACGTTAAGCCCATAAATGATGTGAAGACGGCTGAGGTCATGACGTTGTTTTCAGCTGCAAGGCAGGATGTGAATGCGGCTTTGGCGAGCGAATTGGCTGTTTTCTGCGAAAAGGCAAATATTGATTGCTTTGAAATTTTAAAGCTATCAGAATTGAACGACCCGGGCTTTTGGTCCGTGACTAACGAAGAAGGAAACGGGAATGAAGCGTGTCTGCTGGTTGAAGGCGCGGAGAACCTTAACGTCAAGCTTAGACTTCCGACTTTGGCTAGACAAATAAACGAAGAAATGGTTAAACGCGCTGTTAACCTGACGCAGGATGCTTTGCGAAGCTGTGACAAAACGTTGAGAAAAGCGAAAATCGCAGTTTTAGGCACGGTTAACCCGAATGCAGCCACGGTGGCTTTTGTTAAAATGTTGCTGCAAAAAGGCGCTAAAGCCAGCCTTTATGATCCTAATTCAAAAGGCGAGGTGGCGGATTTAGGAGTTGTGAAGACCAGCTTGAATGAGGCTGTGGAAGGGGCTGACTGCATCGTGGTGCTCACGGGTGAAGAACTATTTATGCACCTGAACCTGAGGAAGCTTAAAGCCATGACTGCGACGCCTTCGGTTATCGTGGATTTGGCAGGCACACTCGACCGCAAAACAGTGGAAGCAGAAGGATTCATATACCGTGGATTAGGAAGAGGAACTGGATAAGTATGAAAAAAATTGGTGTTGCGGTAATCGGCACTGGTTTCTGGGGAAAAAACCATGCCCGCGTCTACAAGGAGTTGCCTTCAACCGAGCTGGTAGCTATCTGCGACGTTAACCCGGAAAGAGCCAAAGCAATCGCTGACCAGTATGGCGTAAAAGCTTACACTAGCAGTTCGCTCATGCTTCAAAACAAGGAAATAGACGCCATAAGCATTTGCACGTGGTCAACAGTTCTTGCCAAAGAGGCACTCAAAGGATTAAGGGCTGGTAAACATGTTCTGGTTGAGAAACCCATGGCTACCAACACGAAGCAGGCCCAGAAGCTGTGTGATACCGCCGAGGAAAACGGCCTCGTTTTAACGGTTGGTTTCTTGATGAGGTTTATACCTGGCTTGCAGGTTATCCGTGAGGCAGTTGAGAAAAGAAAAATCGGCGAGTTAGTCTGCGCCAACGCTAAGCGTGTTTCTCAGTGGCCTGAGCGCATAGGCGACGTCGGGGTTGTTAAGGACACGGCGATACATGATATAGACGTCATGCGGTTCATTTCCCAACAGGACCCTATCACCGTTTACGCGAAGATGGGAAACATGAGGCGCGGCAAATTCGAAGACTACGCTCACATAATGCTCACGTACAAGAATGGAGAAAGCGCTTTTATAGAATCCAACTGGCTGACCCCTTACAAAACCCGGACGCTAACCGTTACGGGGAGGGATGCTATAATGAGGCTTGATTACATAACCCAAGACCTGTGGATTGAACAGCAAAAAGAAACCGTGCAGCCTAGAACGATATTTCAGGAACCGCTCAAAAGCGAGCTTCAACACTTCGCTGAATGCATAACAGTGAAGAAAAAACCGCTTATAACGGGAGAGGACGGCGTTAAAGCCTTAGAAATCGCTCAAGCCGCTATGCAATCTTCAACCAAGAACAGGGCAATAAACCTGAAGAACTAAGAAATTATTTTAAGCTGAAGGGTTTTCCTTCAGTAACTATTTTCTCGGGAACTTTTGCCCTCCACTTCTTCAGAAAAGGCAAGTCCTCCGTTTCCTTGCGAAGTTCATCAGGAAGCATTTCTGGAATTTCATCTCTAATCGGGTACCACCTTAGGCATTTCGGGCAGACGATGAGGCCTTCCACGATTTCGTCCTTTTCCTCGAACACGTGAAGTTCAAGAGGATGATACTTGTCTATCGGGCAAGCCAAAATATCCATGAGTTTACGCTTCAATCTTCATCACAAAACAAATAGTTAATGTCTAGGCTATTAAAACTTGCTTGGCGCCTGATCTACCCTGATATCAAGTACAGTTTGGTACCAATTAGGACCCGTACTTCGAACCACGCGGGAAAAAACAAAACTGTAACTAACGCTTAAGCCACCGAGTTTTTGCGTTACATTCTTCTTTGTTTTGTCAACAGGGTCCTCGTTTCCCGCCGCATGCTGGAAATCGTAGAGGTGTATCCAGCCACCCGAGGGTTTAAGCGCCGAAACCGCATAGGGTAAGTATTCAAGTGCTTTTTCAGGCAGCGGCATCAGGACGCGGTCGGCTTTGCCTTGCAAGTGTGCTTTGATTATTTCTTTTGAGTCGCCAAGCAATGGGACTACTTTGCTGTAAACGCGGTTGAGTTTTACATTGTCCTCCATGCAGTGGAACGCCGTTGGGTTAACGTCAATTGAGAACACTTTGGTCTGGGGCACGGTTTTGGCGATTATTATACTAAAGCAACCGACTCCTGCAAACATGTTAACCAAAGTCTCACCACTTCCAACTAGCCCTGCTATTCGGGCTCGTTCATGCGAAAGCCGAGGCGAAAAATAACATTTCTCAACATCCACAGCGAACACGCAACCCGATTCCCTGTATTTCGTGGTTGTTTTTCCTTCCCCGGCCGCCAGTTTCAGCTCTCTTACCCTAAAATCCCCCAAGATTGGGCTAGTTTGTACGAGCACAGTTTTCAAACTTCGGTGGATAGCCATTATTTGTTTGGCGACAGTTTCAGTGTTTACGAAGCTGTTATTTGCAACTTTGAGGATCGCGATGTCACCTATTATGTCGAAGGAATTGTAGATGCACATCAACTCTTCTGACGCAACATTAACGGATAATTTTTCTTTAAGCCGACGCCTCAATTAGTTATCCTCTTAAAGCCTGTTTAATTAGAAAACCTTTAAAAGCAAAATACTTTTCTTTGTACGAGAGGCGTTTCCAATGGAAAAATCAGGAATTGTTTACGAGTGCATGAGGTGCGGTGCAAGAGTACCGTCCGAAGAATTAGACCTTCGAGGCGGAGAAACAAAATGCATAATCTGCGGGTATAGGATTCTGAAGAAAATTAAACCGCCCGTAGTTAAACGCGTTCAGTCAAAATAAGAAGGGGATACTCGTGTTTATTCACGGGTAACTCAGTTTTAGTTTTTTCGCTACCTCAGTATATTTCTTTGTCCCCAAGTTTGCGCAAAGCTTTTCCTTTGATCTTTATAGATTCGCCGAAGAATGGGTCGTCTAGGTCTTTCTCAACGGTTTGTCGTTTGACGGTTTCGCCGCAAACGCCCATCGGCAGCAATCGTCTTTTTTGGCACATGGAGTATGTGCAGTTTGCGACGTTGCACATTTCCTCGGTTTCCCTGCACCAAGCGGAGCCTCTCTGATAGAAAGCAGAGTTTTTGCCGCATTTAAAAGCGCTGCATGTTGGAGAACAAGCTTTTGATTGAGCCAATAGATACACCTCAACGTCAGATCAAAATCGTATGTTGTTGTTTTGTCCCGTGTTCTTTTATGAAGAATGGAAAAGATATAAACTTTTTTCTTATCAGGGGGAAATTGGTGCCTAAGTTCCAGTGGCACTGCGTCTTCTTCGCAGGAACAGTTCAACGGCGACCAGCAATACTACCGCTACTATCACCAAGATCAAAGTGAACAGCCCAGCTGTCGGTATCAAGAGGGATCCAAGAGCGACGAACCCACCCATCTTTATTTGCACGGAAGTCGGCTGGTTAACTGATAGCGATACGGCTTGATAGCTGCTCTCGGCGCCTTTAGCGAACGCAACTATTTGCATATTACCGCCTACGACATTGTTGAAGGTGGCTTTTCCATTTCCAGCAGTCGTCGCGGAAAATCGTTCGGACGATGGACCGTTTACTGTGACATTAGCATTCGAAATTGGTGTTCCGAAATAATCTACAACTGATACTTCGACTTGGATGCCGTACAGAGTGCAACGGATCGTATGTTGGTTCGGATCACCGAAGGCCTGGACTGTTGTCTCGTTGAGGAGAATACCACTTTGGTATATTTGGACCTTGTACACTCCGAAGGTAGTCGGTGCGGTGGCTGAACCAGAACTGTCCGTTGTGACGCTGTAGAATAGGCCGTTAGTTAATTCAACGAAACTTACGCTCGCACCAGGGACGGGAGCATTATTGTAGCCGACGACATTGATTGTTGTTGGTTCCGTTGGACAAATTACCACGAATTGGTAGATTGCTTGTGCTGGAAGGCTACTAAGGGTTTCGTTATCTGTATTGAACACTGTGTTGTATAATGAAGCCTTAATCGTGTAGCTAATGTTAGGTAACGTAGAGTTCAACGTGTATGTTCCAGTGTCGCTGGTTTGAGCTGAAACGCTCCCCGTTCCAGAGGAGGAGATAACTAAAGTTACAAAAGGCAGGGTAGTTCCATTTTCGTTCTGCACCTTAATTAAAAGGTCAGTCAACTGACAGGTGAAGGTGAAGCTGCCTGCGCCGGTAACCGTTATGCTGGTGCTTCCAACGGACTGCCCTTTAAACGAAGCAGCTAATAAGTAGGTGCCCGCTTCCAACTGGAAGTTTGCAACGCCCGTGCTACCACTTGAAGCGTTATATGATTTGCCTGCGGATTGATCCTGAACTACAATTAATACGTTGGGTGCTACTTGGCCATCAAGGTTTAAGGTTGTAATCGAGACTGAGTGTCCGACGACATAGAAAAGCTGCGTGTCCTGCAGTAATTTCGCAGTACCACTAGTAGTGGAAATTGTTACTGTATAGCTTCCGACTGCAACAGTTGTAGGAATTACGAAACTTGTGCTGATTACTCCATTGGAGTCGGCTGTTACCGTTTGCGTGGAAACACTTGCTGCAGTTGCAGTGCTTGTTACGCTCAAAGTTGCGGTCTGCCCAGCCGTGTACCCTTGTGCAGTTACGGTGGCTGTTTGACCTCTGTGATAAGTTGCTGAATCGAGAAAACCTACAATAAATTGGTTTGTAGCCAAATCCTGAGTCAAGTTAAAGTACAACGTGTAATTGCCAGCATAGACTGTGGTGGGTGTTTCACTTGGTGTATCACCAGATTGGAAGCTACTGCTTGGGAAGTTAATTTGTGCGGTTGCGGTTCCAACATTGTTAGCGACTAAAGGCACTACATCTGAAAAGTTCCAGTTAAGCGGGCTCGGAAGAATAGCGGTAATGTTAGCCGCGTAGCTTGCACCTGAGTTTCCTCCAGTAATGCTAACGGTCAAGGCTACGTTGTTGCCCTCCAAGTTATAGGAATTGGCTGGAATCACATTGTAGCCAGGGTTGATTAGGAATTGTTCAGGAGTTGCGCCCGTGGAGTTCAAGTCTTGTTGTTTGATGTCTTCAATCAGGAAGTTGTAGTCGCCGCCTGGAAGTTGGGGAACCGTAAAGTTGGTGTCAACGTATAATTGGTCTGCGGTACCGCTTGCCACAATAGTGTTACCCATTATCACATTATAGGTGCCGTTGCTTGTGTAGATGGTACCTTTAACGTTGTAAAGTTGACCAGCCGACCCGTTGTAGACACTTTGTATCGTTGTGAGCGAGTTCGCCTGGGATGCTGGAACAACCGCTATAATGCTTACACCGAGCTGGCTACCTTGCCCATGTACATTGACGAAAGGCGCAAGCGCGACTGCTAAAGACATAAAGACCAAGATGGTAACCGCGACAATCTTCTTGTTCAAACCACTCTATTCTCCCGAAAGATAGATACTCACACCTGTAGTTGCATCATGATTAATTAAGAGATGATTTTAAACTTTGCCGTTTAACCCTCAAATACAAGACCGACCCACTCCGAAACAACATTCTTCCTCAAAGACTCAAAAACAACCGCAAGCAACACGATTTTTAAAAGAACGAACTGTCTCTCTATACCCTAATTTCGGTGGAAGATTTGGAGGAAAACACGGCAACTACGCTTTCAAGCGCCCTGAAAAAGCAGAAATACCATTTGGTAGGCAATCACTCAGCGGTTAAAAGGTGCAAGTGGCTCCATGAATCCATAGTCAACGACAGACCATGTTATAAACAGAAGTTTTACGGGATAAAATCTCACAGATGCATCCAGATGACGCCGAGCCTTTACTATTGCACCCAGCAATGCCTGTTCTGTTGGAGAGCACAAAGCGGCGATCTGCAAGTTACATGGGACGAAACCAAAATCCCCAAAGTAGACACGCCAGAATCAATCGCCGAAGGATGTTTTAGAGCGCAGGAAAAGATTTTAACAGGGTACAAAGGCAACGAAAAAGCGAACTGGCGCAAATTCCAAGAAGCACTGACACCCAAGCAGGTTGCCATAAGCTTGACGGGGGAACCGACGCTTTATGAACCACTCGGAGAACTAATTCAAACTTTCCGTCAAAAGGGCTTAACCACTTTCCTCGTGACCAACGGCACCCTTCCTGCCAAGCTTTCAAAACTCAGCCACGAACCAACCCAACTCTACGTTTCAGTGTGCGCACCAAACGAGCAGGTTTACAAGCGGGTTTGCCGACCAGAATTTCCCGAAGCATGGAGGAAACTCAATGAAACGCTGGGTTTGCTGCAAAGTTTTCGTTGCCCCACGGTTTTGCGAACAACGCTGGTGAAAGAGCTGAACATGAGTGGTGTGGATGAGTACGGTAAACTCGTTGAGAAGGCCAACCCGACCTACATTGAGGCAAAAGCCTACATGCACATTGGCTTCTCGAATCTGCGCTTGGGTTTTGAACGCATGCCCTTGCATGGCGAAGTTAAAGATTTTGCCCAGCAACTATCGGAGAAGACCGGTTACGTGATTATTGATGAAGCACCCGAAAGCAGAGTAGTGCTACTGAGCAAGATGAAGAAGCCCATCAAAGTTGTGGCCGACTAAACTGCGGCTAGCCAGCCTCGAATTTTCTGTCAACCTGACGATACAAAGGAAGGCTTGTCTGACAAGGCTTAAATAGTTATTTTTTGCCATATGGGTTAACTGCCAAGCGGTCGTATCTATGGTCAGCGAAGGAAAGGGACGCCTCTTCAAAAGAAAAGACGGTAAATACATGGTTTATCTACCCAAAGATCTAGCAGAGGACAGCATGTTCCCGTTCAAAGTGACCGATTCAAGATTTGTTAAAGTAAGCTTCGCGTTGGGAGACACCAAAGTTCTAATCGAGAAATGGCCCGACACTTAAGCAACCCCTGCGGCTTTTTAAAGAAATTGAAATTAAGTACGAAACAATTCAACTTATTCAGTGATGCGTTTGTCCAATTTGGAATGTATTCTTCAAGAAATAAAGAACGATCTCATGCAGAAAAACAAGATCCGTGAAGAAACCCATGAGAGCATGCGCAAAGCCACCAGCCTCTCCAAACAAGCGATACTTCAAATCCATCAGAAAAGATATGAAGAAGCGGAAAAATTCATCGCGGAAGCGAAGGACAGAATTTCAAATCTCCAGACCATGTCTGTAGAGTATTCCGAGATCATTTACGGCGGTATGTTTAGCGCTGCTTTGCAAGAGTATTCGGAAGCACGCATCTTCCTGGTTTTGGTTAAGGAGTCGCGTTTTGTTACCCCAGCGGAAATTAATGTTCCCTCAATCGATTATGTGCTTGGCTTAGCCGATGTGGTTGGCGAGTACAGGCGTTTGGCGCTTGATAATTTGCGTGAAGGCGAAATCAAAAAAGGCGAAGAATGCCTCGAAATCATGGATCAAATCTTCATTCAACTCCTAGCCCTCGACGAGGCATACATGCTTGTCCCGGGACTCAGACATAAATCCGACACGGCGCGAAGAATAATCGAAACCACACGCGGCGACATAACCCTTGAAGTTCGCCGGAAATCACTCGAAGACTACCTAAAAAAGTTTCAGCCGCCAAAACCAGCGACCAAACGCAAGCCACGAAAGGTCAACATTTGACCCAACCCCACAAGTTAACAAAGAACTTTTCTGTAAGAAAAGCACACAAAACTCAGCTTTGCCTATCCAAGAAAATAATTTTGGAAGACAAATTGCCCAGCCAAATCGGAACTGTCGGTGGCGTGGACGTTTCTTATGTTGGTGATGCTGGCATTGGCGCTGTAACGGTTTTAGATTATGAATCGCTAGGGCTTTTGGAATCTCAAGTTTCGACATGCCAAGTGAAAATGCCGTATATCCCAACTTTGCTTGCATTCAGGGAGATCCCGCCGGCAATGGCCGCGATCAAGAAATTGAAGATTCAACCTGACGTGTTCTTGGTTGACGCTCAGGGGTGGGCACATCCGTACAGGTGCGGGTTTGCGAGTTACCTTGGACTCGCTCTTGGGAAACCGACGATAGGGGTAGCAAAAAGCCGTTTAATCGGCGACCCCGTAGAGGTGCAGGGGCAGACATTTTTAGTCAATAAGGGAGAAGTTATCGGTGCGGTTGTAAACACGAAGCAGGGTGCAAAACCCGTTTTCGTTAGTGTTGGTCACATGGTTTCTCTTGAGACAGCAGTCAAAATCGTTCGTCACTGCTCTAAAACAAGGATCCCAGAACCCACCTTGCAAGCTCACAAATTAGCAACTGAAGAAAGAAACAGGCTTAAGCAAGAAAGCAAAGTAAATATCGCTGAAAAGTAAACTATCGTTGGAGCGTGAACTGGTTTGGCTGAAGAAGTTTCATTCGCCGAATTCCAAAAACTTGACCTGAGAGTTGGAAAGATAATTGAAGCAGAACAGATTCCCAACTCAAAGAAACTCATCAAGTTGACGGTTGATTTCGTTTCTGAAAAGAGACAGTGCGTCGCAGGATTACTAAAGTACTATACACCTGATCAGTTGCTTGGAAAAAAATGCGTTTTCCTCCTGAACCTCCAGAGACGCGTTTTGGCAGGTGTCGAATCGCAATGCATGATTTTGGCTGCTGAAAACGGCGAAGACCACGTTTCAGTGCTTACGCCTGAGAAAGATATTGTTGAAGGTAGCAAAATCGGCTAATCCGGCTCCCACTTTTTTTGCCCGAACAAAGCGGATGCTATTGGGGAAAACTTAAATGGATAACTTCCAACCTCTTATTGTATAATTTATTGCGAAAGGTGTTTACTTAATGGCCGTTAACGAAGAAGCGCTTATGTGGGTCGAAAAGTACCGACCTAAAAAACTCACTGAAGTCGTAGACTTACACGAAATCGTGGAAAGCCTCAAATCGTTCATGAAAAACCCAAAGACCATGCCCCACCTAATGTTCGCAGGCATTCCAGGCACAGGCAAAACCACGCTTGCCCTCTGCATCGCACACGAGCTTTTCGGTCCAAACTGGAAAAGCTTCACGTTGGAGCTCAATGCATCCGATGAAAGAGGCATCGACACCGTCCGCGAAAGAATAAAGGATTTCTCGCGTTACAGCCGCTCAGGCTTCGAAAACGTGCCTTTCTCCCTGATCATACTAGATGAGTGCGACCAGATGACGGGTCCCGCTCAGACCGCGCTTAGAAGGATAATGGAGACTGGTTCCCGCACGTCAAGGTTCATTCTTATCTGTAACCAATCAAGTAAGATAATAGAGCCTATACAGAGTCGATGCGCCGTCTTCCGTTTTTCAAGGCTTGACAGGCAAGCGATGAAGGAACAGCTTCAGTGCATAGCTAAAAAAGAAAACGTTAACCTATCGCCCGAGGCAGCTGAAAGAATAGTTGATTACTCCGAAGGCGACCTAAGACACGCCATAAACGCGTTGCAGACGGCTTCAGCTTACAAGGATGGATTGGTGGATGAGAAAACAGTGTCTCAGGTCATCGGGGAAGCTAGCCCAGCGCAGGTTCAACAGATGATTAGGAAAGCTTTGTTCGGCGACTTCATGGAAGCAAGAAAAAAGATGTACGAAATAATGGGGTCCTACGGGTTCTCAGGTTCGGAAATAATACGACAGGTGCAACGAGAAATCTTCAAGATGTCAGATTTGACGCCTGAGCAGAAAGCAGAAATCTCAAACGTAATCGGAGAGTACGATTACCGCCTAACACAAGGCGCCAACAGCGACATACAGCTAAGTGCGTTGCTCGCGCAATTCGCCAAATTCGGCAGAGGCATCATGGAAACCTATGAAAAATGACATTTTATGGGTTGAAAAGTACCGCCCCCAAAAAATAGAGGACATAGTAGGCAACGAAGAAGCGAAAGCCACATTCGTCGACTGGCTAAAAGGCAAAAGCAGAAGCAAAAAGAAGGCGGTGCTACTTTACGGGCCGCCTGGAGTGGGGAAAACAGCTCTTGCTAACGCTGCCGCAAAAGAGTTCGGCTTCACCATCATCGAAATGAACGCCAGCGACACACGATCAGAAAAAGCCATTAACGCAGTCGCCAAACCCGCCACCTCATACGTTGCCTTAGACTCTTTTTCAAAGTCAACGCAAAGCAAAGGCAACATTCTCTTTCTCGACGAGGTAGACGGCATAGCAGGAAACGAAGACAGAGGTGGAGTAAGCGCCATAATAGAAATCGTTGAGAAATCCCAAGTGCCAGTCATCATGGCAGCGAATGACCCAGACGTCGACAAGCTTAGACCCCTAAAAAAAGTCTGTCTGCTCATACGTTTTCAACAGATAAGAATACCGCTTCTTATCTCTTTGCTCCAGAAAATCTGTCTGCTGGAACACGTTAAAGCCGAGTTTGAAGCACTCGAACACATCGCGCAAAACAGCAGAGGCGACGTACGATCAGCCATAAACGATCTGCAAAGCGTCAGCGAAGAAAACCATGTCTTAACACTACAAGACACTATGGCGTTGACTTCAAGAAACAAAGATATCAGCATGGACGAAACGCTCCGAGGGTTCTTTTCAGCAAAATCCCTCGCTGAAGCCTCGGACCTTCTTTTCCGCTCAAGCGTCGATTACGACGAGTTTTTGATGTCGGTTAGCGACAACCTGCCCAAGCGGTATAAGGACCCGGATGAGCTTGCCGCCGCCTACGATTTCGTCTCCCAAGCCGACATTTACCGTGGAAGAGTCGGAACTGAAAACTGGCACCTCCTAAGATACTTCTACAACTCCCTATCCGAAGCAGCTTCAGTTGAGCCAGAATCATACCAGCCCTTCGAATTGATCACGCCGCCCATACGCATCATCACACTGTTTTGGACAAAAGGGAAAAGGTCTATGCTTGACGCCATCTGTGGAAAAATAGGAGCTCAATGCCACGTTTCCCACGCGAAGGCGAAACATGACTTTGTCCCTTACGTCAAAACTTTACTTCAGCAGCAGAAGTCAAGCTCGTTGGCTTCCTGGTTCAAGTTCACGCCTGAAGAGATAGATTTCCTCGTTAAAATGAACAGGTATTAAGGAGGGGATGGATGGTTGACGGTTTTCAATCCGAAGGGTTTCAAGCTTCCGAGGGTTGAGAGAGAAAAATTCGTCCTCTTAATGAATCTGGGGCTTGATTACAACCGTGAACGAATGCTCTTCTCCATAAAAAATTGTAACTGCGTCGAGAAGCTCATGGACACGCTCGGGGGCATACTGGGCACAGATGTGGTTTTTCTGCAAAGCTGTACCCGATGCGGCAAAGAATTCGCCTGCGCCGACTGCAAGTACATCGAGTTATGCACCACCAAAAACCTCCCCCTCAGCTGCGTCTGCCCGCAATGCCTCAATGACAGGAAACAATTTGAAGAATACCTGGAAAAATTCTAACTTATTTCATTTGTTTAACAAGCGTCACCCCTTCGGTCACTTCTACACTAACTTATTGTGAGTACTTTTTGTGTTTACCAGCTGTGAACTGACTATTTATTGAGATCCGTCGATTTACGAAGATAGAAGTGAATCGGATGAAAAATAAAATAATTGAGGCTGAAGACCTCACAAAAATCTACAAGTCAGTCAAAGCTGTCGACGACATCTCTTTCTCAGTTGAAGAGGGAGAACTGTTCGGTTTTCTGGGACCCAACGGAGCCGGGAAAACAACAACCATAAAGATGCTCACTACCTTGGCGTCAGTAACTTCTGGAAAAGCCACGGTTGCAAGTTACGATGTCGTAAAAAACCCTGCGGAGGTGCGCAAATCCATAGGAATGGTTCCTCAGGAACTCACGGCTGACGACGAGTTAAAAGGCATAGAAAACCTGCTTCTCTCAGCCAAGCTGCACCATGTCTCAAACGCATCAGCGCGCAAGAAGGCGCAGGATTTGTTGCAGCTTCTGGAACTTGAGGGCGCTGCGCAAAGGCAGGTTAAAACTTACTCGGGAGGCATGCGGAGGCGGTTGCAGCTGGCTATGGGGCTTATTCATGAGCCGAAAATCCTGTTTTTGGATGAACCGACGTTGGGGTTGGATATTCAAACGAGGCAGAAAATGTGGGCTTACATTCGACAGCTAAACCGTGAAAACGGCATAACGGTGTTTATGACAACACATTACTTGGAAGAAGCCGATTCGTTGTGCGACAGAATTGCCATAATCGACAGTGGTGTTATCAAAGTGTCGGGTTACCCCTATGAACTCAAAAGCAAACTCGGCGCCACCATATTAACACTGCAGATAGGGGACGGCGTAGACATATCTACAACGCTGAGCGCGATCAAAGATGTCGATCAAGTCGAAAAAGAAGGAGAAGTTTACAGAATTAAACTCGGAAGAACGGATGCTCTTCCGGCAGTAGTCGAAGCTATCTCAAAGAGTAGGCTTAAGATTTCCGACATAAACTTAACCAAACCGACACTTGAACAAGTTTTTCTGCAGATCACAGGCAACACTATGCGTGACGGAGCAGCTAACGGGGATTCCTACGGTCAACGAGTACTGATTGAGAGGTTGAAGTAAAATGTTCGAAGATACTTTAGCTTTGACGAACCGTTTCCTAAAGAAATGGATTCGGAACCCGGCGGCTATGATGCCTGGATTGTTTATGGCTATTTTTTGGCTAGCCCTTTTCGGCAGTTCATTTAACCCTGTTAATCTTGTGCCCACACAAATCGGTGGCACAACGTTGTCGCCTGTCTTAGTTGAACAGATAAAGGCTGCGATTACCTCAGTGTTTGGCGGCGCTGCAAACTACATAACGTTCCTTACGGCAGGCGTGATAACGTTTGTGGTTATAATCAACGCGGCCTACGGTGGAATTGACATAGTTCTCGATAGGCAACTAGGCTACCTTAACTCTCTACTGAGCGCACCCATCTCTAGAGCTTCAATATTCTTTTCCGGCGTGATGCAGAACTTTGTTAAAGCCATGTTCATAGCTTTGCTAACGTTCATAGTCGGGTTTCTTCTTCCAAACGGATTAGAAGTTGGCTCAGGCTTTGGAGTCCCCAACTTAATCGGCATCTTTGTTGCTTTCGGGCTCTTAACGTTTGGATTCAGCTGTCTCTTCACGTCACTTTCCTACTCAGTGAAACAAGTCGATTCGTTAGTTGCAATCGTTAACTTCTTAGCCTTTCCCCTTGTCTTTATGAGCAGTGCCATATTTCCTCTGGGAAACTTCCCATCGTGGCTCAAAGGAATCGCTGAAGTTAACCCAATCACAACAGCTTGCGAAACCGTCAGACTACTCGTTGTGAACGGCAATCTTTCCCCGGAGCGACTGTCGACGTTCGCTGGAAACATGCTATACCTAGTCATCTTTGCCGTAGCCTTTGCAATGATTGGATACTTGATTGCACGCAGAGCCTTAAAGGCGGAATAAGAGGAGAATGGAAAGTTTATGGTTGTAGTAACACAAAGTGAATCATCCTTAAAAGTAAAGGCGGTGAATTAGAAACCATGTCAAATTTGCATATTCCACGCGGACAAATCGCAACCCTTGACAGAGTCGAAGGTAGCCTCAGACTTGGCAACAACGCAACAATACAAGCAAGAAACGGCAAAAACGTCGTCGTCACAGGCGGCGTCTACCTAGAAGGCAAAGCGTATGTAAACTGCGATCTTGAATGTGACTCTTTAGAATCAAGAGCTTTTCTTTCAAAAAGTAAAGAATTCAATTGGCAGTCTGAAACCGCGCGGCTTGACTTAACAGGGCGATATGTTGGAAAACTTGAAGTAAACGGCAACCTGACCGTTCACAAACAACTCAACATCAGCCACTCAGTAAAAGTCACAGGTCTAATAAACAGCGCAGATATCGACGTGGGGGGAAGAATACAAGCAGGCTCCATAAAATGCAATAGAATCCGAGTTGGCGGTCGCGCAGACATCGAAAACACCTTTGAAGCCCAAAGCGCTGAGGCAGGCGGAAAAGTAGTTGCATCCGGCCAAGTCAAATTAGGAGACCTCAATGTGGGCGGCGAAGTTGAAGTGGGCGGCGGATCCATAACGGGCAAAATTCTAGTAGGCGGAAGATTCGTCAGCCGAGGGCAATTGGAGTTCGGCGAATTATTAGTATACGGTAAAGGATTACTGCCTGCCGATTGCAAAGGGCGCAAAGTTTCAACCTTCGGGAAACTGGAAGTTGAGGGAAACATAACTTGCAACTACGTTGAAGTTGGCGGCGTCATTGAAATCCGCGGAGATTGTCATGCTGAACATGTTGAGGTCGGCGGAAAATTTGAGGTGAATGGTTCACTCTTTGTTTCTGACAAACTGGAAGGCTTCGGCGTAGTTGAAGTAGCTGGCAACTTTGAGAGCGCAAATTTACGAGTCAGCGGCAAATTGACAGCAACCAAGATTACAGTCAAAGAAGAGGCAGATATAAGCGGCAAAACAGAAACGAAAAATGGATTGAAAGCCACACTGGTGACGGTACGTAACGGCAGCCGGTGCGAAGGCGTGTTGATTGGCGAACGAGTGGAGGTTGGAAAAAGCGTAGATTTAAGCTATGGAGGTGGAGGCATTAACTGGCTTTTTGAACACCACGCAACTCTTCTCAATCAGGGAATGGCAGCCAAGGGTATGTGGACGGCTGGGGGTATGGCAAAAGTTGATGATGTTTACGGGACAGAAGTCGTGCTTGGCCCGATGTGCAGGGCTGGGCGCATATTCGCTGATACGGTTAGGCTGGAGCGGGGTTCAGCAGCAGAACAAGTAACTTACACTAGTGAGCTTAAGATTGACTTCGGCGCGGGCGTAAGTGAAGAACCCAAAAAAGTGGGCACGTTGCCTAAACCTCCATTTTAAGGTACCTATCGGAGATGCGACAGCATGAGAGATCGGGAAACAAAGCGTTCAAGAACCGACCTGTACGCTCAAGTTTTGGAGGTTCTCATACGTTACCCTGAAGGCGGCAGAATTACTCGCGTCTCCTACGGCGTAGGCGTCCCAGTTGACCGTTTGCGGAAGATTTTGGAGGCGCTAAGCAGTTACGGCTTAACAAGAAAACTTACGGTGGAGGAGCAAACCCTTTACTTTGCGACGCCTCGCGGCTTGGAGTTTTTGGATATTTACTGGAAAATGAAGGGCTTCCTGGAAATCTTCGGAGAAGAATCGCCTGGTAGATTAAGAAAATAAGGTAAAAGTGACTGTGAGCTTCATTGAACTTAGGCATAGACTATTGTTAACTGTAATTCTCTTTTTTAGAGCTTTTAGATAAAATTAGAGCTTTGTAGTTTTTTAGCTATTTTTAGCTTTTTCTAGCCTACAGTTGCAACTGATCCGAACCCCAAACCAGGAAAGCAACAAAACGCAAAGAAAAAATTTCTGCACAAAGAAGCAGCAAAACCGCCGCTAACTCACACTTCTTTTCTTTACCGTTGACTATTTGACTTTTTTTGACTTTTCTAGACTTACTTTAACTTTTATTGACTTTTTTAGACTAATTTTGACTTTTTTCGACTCAACCTGGAGCCAAATCAAGCCCTATTTCAAAAAAACAACCCAAAACACAAAGAAAAATCCCGCTGGCCAGGAGCAATCGGTATACAAAAGCATCAACCGAACCCTCTGAAAACAGCGAAGGCAAATTTTATCTAGCCATTCCTGATTAACAATTCTCATAGAAGGCTAGATTTTATGGCGGAAGAACATGCAACATTAAACGTAGCATTATCCCAACTTAAACTCGCAACAAAAAAATTAGAGTTAGACCCAGGCATATGCCGAATGTTTAGCCTGCCCAAAAGATCCATCAGCGTCAGCATCGACATACGCATGGATAACGGGGTCGTCGGGGTCTTCAGCGGCGTCCGAGTCCAGCATTGGGATGCACGCGGACCATTCAAAGGAGGAATCCGATACAGCCCAAACGTTACCATTGACGACGTTACCGCATTGGCGATGTTGATGACTTGGAAATGCGCCATCGCAAACATTCCCTTTGGCGGAGCAAAAGGCGGCATAGTTGTCGACACCAAGAAAATGAGCAAGCGTGAGCTTGAACGGTTAACCAGAAGGTACGTCAGTCTAATCGTTGAGTATTTGGGTCCACACCGAGACATCCCAGCGCCAGATATGTACACTGACGCTCAGACAATGGCTTGGGTAATGGACACCTACAGCCAACTCAAAGGCTACAGCATACCTGAAAGCGCCACGGGCAAACCTGTTGAGATCGGCGGGTCATGGGGCAGAACCGAGGCGACTGGCAGAGGTGTAATTCACTGTGTTAAACAAGCTGCGGAAAACAATGACCTTAAACTCAAAAACGCCTCCATAGTCATTCAAGGCTTCGGCAACGTCGGTTACCATGCGGCGGCGGCCGCCCAAGAAGCAGGCGCCAAAGTTGTTGCTGTCAGCGATTCCACCGGAGGCATCTATGCGTCAGACGGCTTGAATATCCCAGATGTTTTGGCGCATAAAGAAAAAACTGGAACGGTGCAAAACTACAAAAACGCCAAAAACATAAGCAACGAGGAACTGTTGGAGTTGCCCTGCGACGTGCTCGTCCCGGCGGCGCTTGAAAACCAGATTACCTGCAAAAATGCAGATAAGATAAAGGCAAAAATGGTTGCTGAAGCCGCAAACGGACCAACAACCCCTGAAGCAGACAAGGTTCTTTACGAAAAAGGGATCTGTCTCATACCCGACATACTTGCTAACAGCGGCGGCGTAACTGTCAGCTACTTTGAATGGGTCCAAAACCTGACCCGCGAACAATGGACATTGGAAACCGTCAACAGTAAACTTGAGGAAAAAATGACAAAAGCCTTCAACGACGTCGCCACCTTGGCGGAACGGGAAGAAAGTGACATGCGCACTGGGGCGTTAATGCTGGGAGTCGGCAGAGTCGCGAACGCAATAAAGACATTGGGACTATGGCCATAAGTGACTAAATGATGCAGCTTGGACTCTATTTCAGCATTAATTTTTTTAATGACAATCTTTAAAACAGGTATCAGCATATCTCTTGAATCCCACAAAGGGATAAAACATAGGGACTGAGAAGGAAGAAGGGTTTGGCCGGGGAAATTTGCACTTTGGACTTCTGTTATGAGAACTCATTAGTCAGAGTTGTCGCTAACAGGAACTGTCCCGAGATAAAGCTTGCTGGTTTAACGGTTGGTCCTTTCGATGAGGGAAACGAGTATGAAGTTTATTTTTGGGTAGCAAAGGAACTGGCGGACGCCGGAATGGTTCATTTCCGAGAAGACGACATGCTAGACTCAACTAAACTGTTTAAGGTGCAGTGGAAAGAGGGTGTGCAGATTCCGGGGCAAATCTCCGAGTTGCCAGACGATTTTTATCCGAAGGTCAGACGCTACCTGGCGATTCTAAAGCAGGAAGCTACCCAGCCTGAAAAAATAAACGAGTACCAGAAAACGCAGCATCTGGCAAAAGACGTGGCAAATTCCCGCCTAAAAAAGATCGTCGCACTTTCCGCCGCACCTGGACAAGGGGAACAGGTTCTTAAAAAGCTCTCCAACGAAGAAAAAATCCTCTATGAACAGCTGGTCAAGATTATTTCTGAGTGGAAAGCCAAAATTCTGGATGTGGACGGTGAAAAGTAAAGATGGCTAATGAGCAGTTGACTGTGGATCCGCAGCAGCATTTTCAGGAGTTTTTCAAGAGGGAAAAATACCGTCAAAGAATCGCTCAGTTAGCAATCACCGGGAAAAACTCTATACTAATCGATTTTGAAGAACTATACGGTTTTGACCAAGCGCTCGCGGAACAACTGCTTAACAGGCCTGAAGAGTATCTGCAACATGCCGGAAAAGGCGCGTACGAGCAACTTCGCATAGAGGATTCAGAATACGCCGAAAAAATAGAGAAAATCATCATAAGAATCGTGCAGCTGCTCGGCAAGGAACAACTCAGAAAACTTGGTTCACGACAGATGTCTAAGCTCGTGATGGTTGAAGGCATAGTCGTCAGAGCCACGCCCGTGAGACCCATGGTTTTGCAGGGGGCGTTCAAATGCAAACGCTGCGGCACCATGAACATGGTTGAGCAAACCGGCCAGTTTCTTAAAGCGCCATCCGTGTGCATTGCGCCTGATTGTGGAAGAGATGGCCCCTTCGAATTCGTTCAGGAAGAATCCACATTTATAGACTCACAGGACCTACGTTTACAAGAAAAACCCGAAGACCTGCCGCCGGGTCAGTTGCCGCGCACATTAGCCGTCAAAACTGTCGGGGACGACATCGTTGACGTTGCCAGACCGGGAGACCACGTTTCCATTGTCGGCATCGTACATGCCTTCGCACCTTCGCTTATGGGAATGGGGAAACTTCGAACTTTCATTCTTCAGCTTGACGCTAACTCCGTCGAGTTACTAGGTAAAGAACCTGAAACTTCGCCGCCTACACCTGAAGAGGAAGAAAAAATCCACGCATTGGCGAAGGATCCATGGGTGCACAGGAAAATCAGAGATTCCATTGCACCGTCGATCTTCGGCTACGAACACATCAAAGAGGCAATAATGTATCTGCTCTTCGGCGGAGTCTCCAAAAGCCTGCCCGACGTTAGCATCAGAGGCGAACCCAACATTCTGCTTATCGGAGACCCTGGAACCGCCAAATCGCAGCTTCTCCAGTACGTAGCCAGAATAGCGCCCCGGGGATTGTACACTTCTGGAAGGGGAACGACAGCTGCAGGCTTAACCGCCGCCGTGGTCAGAGAAAAAGGCGGAAGTATGTCGCTGGAGGCGGGAGCTTTGGTGCTAGCCGACAAAGGAATTGCGTGTATCGACGAAATGGACAAAATGCGTCCTGAAGACCGTGTCGCCATCCACGAAGCCATGGAGCAGCACACCGTTTCGGTTGCAAAAGGCGGCATCGTCGCTACACTAAACGCTCGGACTGCCGTACTGGCGGCTGCTAACCCCTCGCTGGGCAGGTATGAACCTAACCGCACCGTGGCTGAAAACGTTCCGTTGCCAGTAACCATCCTATCCCGTTTTGACTTAATCTTCGTGCTACGGGATGTGCCAAACAAAGAATCAGACGGAAGAATGTCGAAGCATATTTTGGAAATTCATCGCAGAGGCGTAAGCCCTGTTGAGGCGCAGGTTGACGCGGAGTTGTTACGGAAATATGTCAGTTACGCCAAAGGGATTAAGCCTGTGCTTTCCGAAGAAGCATTAAAGCAGCTTAGCGACTTTTACTTAGCTATGCGTTCGGCAAGCGAAACAGAAGGCTCACCTGTGGCGATAACGGCGCGTCAGCTTGAGTCGCTAGTTCGACTTGCGGAGGCTCGAGCTCGGGTTGCGTTGCGTAAGGAAGTAACGGCGGAAGATGCGGGCGCGGCCATCGCGATAATGAAGAAGTCTCTCGAAGAAGTCGGGATCGACTTGTCCTCATACAAGATGGATATTGACTTGATAATGACTGGCAGACCCAAAAGCATCAGAGACAGACTCTCAGTTGTGCTATCGACCCTGATGAACATGGAGAAGCTAAGTGGCATAGTTGAGAAAGAAACTCTTGTCACAGAGTTGGAAACCAAAAACAAGATTCCAAGGGGCGAAGTCGAACGCATGATAAGTCAACTGCTGCGTGAAGGAACAATCTACGAGCCAAGGGAAGGATGCCTAAAGAAGACATAGGCAGGACAATAAAGCAGAGATCGAACAGCAAAGTGTAAGATCGGGGCAGACAATAAAGGAAAGTTTGGATTAAGAAATGTAGGTGGTTTTCTTATCATCTTCTTTACGTGTTTGTTCTGCTTCAAGAGCCCGTTTCTCTTCGATCTGTTGGAGCCGAGCCACCATTGTTTCCGCTCGGGCTATTTCCTCGTCTAATCCTTTAAGGTCCAAGTCGAAGTTAAACGTCGCTTTTAAGACTTCAAGCACGCTCTTTGCTGAGAGCGGGTCAGGCAGATAACCACGTGTTTCGCCCAGCAGGCACAGAGCATCTATTTTCTTGAATTTTGCCAAGCCAAGTATCAAACCGGCTGTTCCAACGATGGGGCTCCCTGCGGTGCTAAGTATTGCGCCCGCGTTCACGGCTTTGTCTAGGATTTCTTGAGATGTCGCGGCTATGTAGACTTTGGGCTTTTCTGTGGGTTCCATTCTGTAGCCGCCGATTGTCGCGATTGTTTTTACGTTATGTTTTTCCGAGAAGACGAGAATTTGATCGGCGATTTCGTACTGCCCTTCGATTGTTTGCGATTGGCTGTCACCAGTGAACAGGATCAGGTCGTTTCCATTTGGGTTTTGGTAATAGTAGAATACTCCTCTTAAGAGGCGAACGTTTCCTTTCTTGTTAACTAGAACGAAGTACGGGAAGTGGGGTGAGTAAAGGTAGGCTACTTTTTTGGGCTTCAACTGTTTAACCATGTAGCGAAGCGCAATTTTGCCTACAAGTCCTAATCCTGGGAGACCCTCGATAAGAATCGGGTTGTTCGGCTGGATTTCGACGAACTGTTTTAGGTATGTTTCTTTCATTCTTCACTACTCCTTTTCATTGCCATTCGGTACTTTAGGTATTTATCGTCTGGGGAAAACTTGGCTGGATGCGGAATCCTTACGGGTCCGCCGCAGTAGGGGCAACTGTCTCTTTTCAAAGTGTACTTGCAACAGTTTACGCATTTGCGGAGTTGCCACACCAATTATCTTTCCCTTCTAAAAGTTGCCTTGCCCGGCTGATTTTGCGATGCATGCAATGTGAAGTAACTCGCATTTGCCGTCAAGTTTAGCGTAAGCGCCATAATTCGTGACCGCTTCTACCGTGGCGATAACAGGGTCGCCGGCTTCAGGCCACTTGGGCTCACGCTCAGCCATTCATTTCGTCATCCCTTACTCAAGAACCGCTTGCACGTCACCATTAATCTTTGCTCTTCCGCCAGTCGGTTCCGCAAGTGTTTCGCCGCATACGTTGCATGTTATCTTGTTAACGGCGTTGCTGAAGACTAATTGTTCATTTCCGCATTTTGAGCATTTAACTCTGAGGAAGACGCTTCGCGGTTTCGGGATAAGTTTACTCCATTCAGACATATTTTTCTCTCCATAACTATTGTATATTTAGTTTTCTCAGACGGATACCGTCTTTGTGCCTCATGTAATTGCAAACTTTGCATTTGAGGCGCAGAGTCTGTTTTTTGGTTGTTTTGGCGAATTCTCTTTGAAGGGCATATTTTTGTCCGCCGTATCCCTCTTTTTCTCGTGCGTGGGCTCGCTCTCCATGAGCCAGAGCTCTTCGCTTTCCAGCCTTGTAAAGCGTTACACTGTGAATTTGATGAACTTTACATTTTGGACAGTAAGTCTTGACTTCTTTAGGAACGTTCACGTTCTTCACTACCAGCTTTGCATAGAAGGAACATACGCATTCTTATACTTTTTCACCTTTCAACGAAAAAAAACGAGCCGTAAGCTGGTTGAACCACTGACCCGCGCCGATTGGTTTCTGCTTCAACTGTGTGATATGCTGAACTTTGATGAGAAGGCACATTCTTTTTTAAACCGAACAAGTTTTTAAGCTTAAGTAAATGTGGGAATCCGGTAAATGCAATCTTCTTCAAAAAAACCTGAGTATGCAGATATCATTGTCAAGTTGTTGCCGCTGCTGGCCTTCGCTGCGCCAATGGCTTTGCTTTACATCCTGAATCCAGCTGACCCGTACCTGCAAGTCTCCGCGCAAGCGTCTTTTCAATTAATGTGGAAAGGGAGAACCTTCCAGCTATTTTTCATCTGGCTCGTGGCGCTTGAATTCATCCTCAGCTGGGACACCTTCAAACCGAAAATGAACAAACAAAACGCTGCAAAGTTTGTCGCTTTCAGCGTGGCGCTGCTTCTTCCCACGATTTACGTGGTTTCCGAATATTATCTTGGGTTAAGCGGCGCTATAGCAAACTGGTCTCAACAAAACGGAGTGTCCTTCTACGATACGATGCCTCTGTCAGTTGAATACCTTGTTTTTTCAGTTCTCTTCTGCTCAATTGCGTTCTTGTACTTTGGGAAAAAAGGGTTAGCTGGTCTTGCGTTGCCAGGATTATTCGTTGGATTAGTGGGAATCATATACACAATCGATAACGTTTTTCCCTACGGTGAATTTACCCCGTTCCAAATATTGGTTCCAACAACAGCAACGCTTGCCGCTAAAACCCTGAATTGGCTCGGATGCGTCACTTCTATGACAATGGTTAATGGGATGCCGACCCTGCAAGCCACGGGACCGTTGGGAACAGCTAAATTCTCTATTGCTTGGCCTTGTGCGGGCATCGAGAGTTTCTTGATTTTCACGGCGGTTGTTTTGCTGTTTCTGCAGCAGATGCACATATCGTGGAAGGCGAAAGCAGGGTACTTCGCAGTTGGTGCGGTCGTCACCTACTTCATAAACGTGCTCCGAATAGTCACAATCTTCAACATCGGCATGCAATACGGAGTAAACTCAAGCCAAGTGCAGATGTTCCACTTTTATTATGGTCCACTCTACTCTATAATGTGGATTGTCTCTTACCCACTCATCATTTTTGGGACGCAAGGCTTGTGGCGAAAAATAAAGAAGGAAAAACCCGATGTAGCCGCTACGAGACCTCAACCAGCACCGCTAAACCCTGTTTAACCAAAATCTTGGCGTTTTCAGCAGGCAGGGAAGCGACATCCTCGACTACGAATGGACCGTAAGACTTCATGTCTGCGCCCATGATTGCCGGAATATTCTTTATGAACCTTAAAGTCACCCGTTTAAGGCTCACTGCAAGTTGGGGTTTAGACACGGCTTCGGGAGCGATTTGAGGAGCACTTTGACTTACTGTTTGGCTGGTGCTTTGGCTGATCTCGCCTTGCAAAAGATCCCGCGTAAACTTTTGGTATGCACCTGCGAATGCTACAAAGCTCTCGCATATCTTGGCTTCTTCAACCGTCAAAATTTCGGACGGCAACTTTTGGTTTTGGCTGATTGTCTTCAGCAGTTTTCTGTACCTTGCCCCGAGCAACTGTTCAAGCATAAGCCGCGCGTTTTTGGCTTCATGATCAAGCAGGCTTACCTTTACGGATTTTTTGTCAAACAGCTTGTTTTCTTCCCTTAGCCGTTTTAGGTAATCGGCTATTTTAACGTAGAAGTCATGCGGTAAACCCGCAAGTGAAGCCTCGCCTAATTCTCTTCGCCATGCCGTGTAAAGTTCGTTATACATTAATTAATTCGCCACCGTAGCCCGTCCTTTGCAGATCAGCATGACAGCCGCCGCAACAGGCAACTCTTTAGTTTCGTTCCTGTATGGACCCAACGTTTCCCCGCCCAACTTAAACTCTGGCGCGTCAGAGACCAACACTTTTACTTCCCCCTTTTTAAAAGCTACCGCTCCAGCAAACGGGTCAAACTCCATCAGATCCTTCGCCGGAAACTCCACCTTTTTCAACCCAGTTTTCCCATGCAAAGTGCCATTCATTCTAATTAAACGGTGAATATCAGTAGTGACAACGGTATCGATCTTTGACGACTGAGAGTCTCTGGCGCACTCCGCAATTTTCAACCAAGTCTGAACACTCACTCCTGGAACGCTTTCCCACCTGCCCTCGTTGATGCACCGGACGATTATTGCCTCCTTGTTTTTTAAAAGTGCATTGCTATTTGCGCCGATCACACCGATGTTTTTCAGATCTTCCTTAGAAGCATGTTGGATAAAATTCTGCATCCCAACTTTCAATCGCTTGTTCCAGCCGAAATTATGAAGGCTGAATTTTTTAGCGCTCCGCCTTCCCCGCTTCCCTTTAGCATCCGCTTCAAGCACGGCTAAGCCCAAGCCAATAACGTAGTCAACTATTTCCTTTCTAGCCATAGCATCCAGTGAGCGAACAGCTTCGTCTTCAACATGCACGTGGTACCCCCTGTGTCCGGAAAAGAACACGTGTAATTCAGGTAGGGAAAAGCCGAAGTCGTTGCTGAGCATATCGATCAGTTTGGCAGTTTCCGCTCTGGCGGATTGTATGCAGAGTTCGCAGGGCCAAGTTTTCGTTGTGAATTTTGTTCCTTCGCAAGCGGGGCAAACCTCGGGGGTTATGCCTCTTCCGCTGAAGCCGCATTTAGCGCAGATAAATTCATCGTGGATTTTGTTGCAGGCGCTGGGAATGTGGTCGGCGTCTATGTCGAAGACTAAGTCGGCGCCCAACCAGCCTTTTTTATCCATGTCGAAATCTGGGTTTTCGTAGTAAGCGCAAGAGTGGTAAACGTCTGAAGGAACCGTTTGGTTGAGAGCGGACCTCAAGCTGCTGATACCGCTGAATCGTTTGTGCCTAACCATAAACCGCTCTTTAAACATCAGGTACCCGAATTCTCTCTGTTCAGGAAAAATCGGGGCAGGAATTACGTTGCAAGGGTCTCGGTAGTACTCGCAGAATTTTTGATAAACGAAATCTCTAGAAGCCTCCAAGTCCCCACCTCAATCTTAGAGGTTATATTGATTATGTTCATGAATTTATTTGTGTACCGCTTGGAATCCAATTTGTATGTTGCAACAGAGTTCAAGCATCCATAATCCAAAATAAGTAAGCGGTCGGGCAAAATCTAATGGAAGTATTGGATAAGCAGTTGGAAGTTGGTTCCCGACCAAGCCAGCACACCAATCATAAAGCCCAGCCAGAATACAGTTACGTTGAGCTCTTTTTTCTGCTGTGGAATAAGCGCATACACGAAAATGAATGGGAAATACCAGTTTTGGATGTAAGGCATCAAAAAGCTTGGCAGAAGCAGAAAAAGCGCGGATAGAGAAAGAAGAACGTTCTTGTTAAGCATGTAGACGGCGTATGCGAGGGTAACCCCGAGGGTTAGCAGAACAAAAAAAGATTGGTTGATCCAAGCGATATGGGTGTTGGATGAAAAAGCGTTTATACCGTTCATGATCAACTGCGGTCCACCCGATACAAGATAGGGTGCGCTCAGGTAAGCTGTAAAGATGCTTAGAAAACCCAAAATCAAGGCTATGACCACAGGTTTGTTTTTCATCAGGGTCGGCACCTTGTTTTTCTGGACGAGTTTTATCAAGCCGACGACTATTAAGGGAAGAAGAAAGATGGCTGTTTCATATTTGAAAAACGTTGAAACCGTCACAAGCAATAGGAAGCAGTCGTAGCGTTCTGTTATGAACATGTAAACGGCAAATAGAGCAAACAGGAAAGCCACTGACTCAAACATGCCGTCAGCAGCGTAAACCACAAGCGTAACATAAATGATGTAAACGCCCAAAAGCTTCAGAATTAAAGTCATGTCTTTTTTTAAGAACACCTTCAAGAAAAAGTAAACACAAGCTGAAGCCGTAACTAAGAACATAGCGATTTCAATTTTAAATAGAATGGTTGAGTTAAAGCCGTTTTGGATGAGGGCGCCAAAAGGTAAGAACAGCAAAATACTGCCCAGCGGGTACAAGTTTGGCATCTGCGGCCACGTTACGTACTTGTAGTTTGAAGTGTCCACGTTTGCAAGTTTCCCTAAGGGTTGACTGAAAACTGAAAAACCATCCTTGAGAAACAAACTAGCAACATATGAATCACGGGCGTTATCGGTGTACCAGTTTTCAAGTGTTGCAAGAGGACCTGAATTTACTGCGAGAATTAAGAGCCAAACCACCAACCCAAATAGAATAAGTGCTAGAAGACCTCTTCGAGCTTTCTTGCTTAAAGATGGAATAGTGATTGTTTTCGACTCAGCCAGCGTATGGCTGGACGAAAACATTTTCAACGCCAGCAGGATTGCTGCGCCTAAGCTTACTAGAAACAGTATTTCTGAGGGCTCATTTAGCCATGAATACGGATAGACAACTTTTGGTTTTTGCTCAAACACTTGAAAATGGATTGATCCAGACTGGGAAGAAGTGGAAGTGAAGACGGCGTCATAATAGTCTGGGCTTGCTATAAAAGAGTAGGTGAAGTTGGTCTGAGTAGAATTGTAAGATATACCCGTTTTAATTAAAAGAATGTCATTTGACAATGGAAGCATAAGCGAAAAATTCTTCTGCAGTGACGGGGATGATTGAACTTCTAAGGTTATGTTTTCGCCGCCATAAAAAGAACCTAAGCCTTCCCTATAGGTCTCGTTAGGGGACAGCTGAAAAGTGTCGTTGATTAATACGCGGGTTTCAATGTTGCCTTTATCCGGAACTGGGTATAGGCTAATTGTTGCAAGAGTTATGCTCAACACTATGACAAGCATCGCTGCAAAAAGTAAAATCTTCGTGCCTGAACGCTCCCTTAACCAAGTCACCATAGCTTAGAGCTACCAACAAAAGGTAGTAATATACCTTAATGCAGAAGAGAGTGCTAACAGACTTAGGAATGTAAAATTGCCTTTAAAGTGTAAGTGATATAGCTGTGGACTTCAGTCCAGCTTAACTTGGATTTCCCGCTTTTACGGTTAACAAATAAAATTGGAGTTTCACAGACATTGAAGTCCCTCAAATGGGCTTGCCGTATCGTTTCTATTTGAATCTCGTAAGTGTGGCTGTGCAAGTTACCAACAGTGACGCTCAGAAACTTTGTTGAGTAGCAACGGAAGCCGCTGGTGCAGTCGTATGGTCTTAATCCGAGGGAAAACTTGGCAATTGAGTTGGCTACACGACTTATTATTTTTCTTGTGAAAGGCCAATTTTCTATGCGTCCACCTTTGATATATCTGCTGCCGACGGCTATTCCACAGTCAGTTTCGTTCATAGTTGACAGAAGCTGCGGGATATCTTTCGGATTATGCGAGTAGTCAGCGTCCATCGTCACAATGTACTTAGGAGGCGACTTCGAGTTTAAGAAAAACTTGAAGCCGTCAGTTATTGCTGTTCCTAACCCGCTTTTTTTGGGCCGAATACAAAGCAGGATGTTGCCGAACTTGTTCTGTTTCTCTTGCACGATTTCTTCGGTTTGATCAGGGCTTGAATCGTCGATTACAAGGATTGTGCTGTTTAACTTTAAACCCTCTATATCATCAATTAAATTGGAAATATTTTCGGCCTCTCGATAGGTGGGTAAGAGAATCCCGATTTCCGCGCTTTGCGATGCATTTCCGATTAATTGATAATTCATTTGACTCAGAGTCACTTTAGGTTAGGTGTACATATAAATCTTAACTAACTATCCCGAACCAAGCTTTTGTTTACGCTTGTAATAGGCAAGCGGATGATAGATACGGCGGCACAAATCGTCCCTGTTTTTGCATACACCGTGGGTTTGTAGCAGCGAACATTGGGGAGGAGTGTATCGTGTTGCTGAACCTCTTTCACCCGCGATATGCTCGATTTGGTATCGAGTTAATCTTTCATTGTAATCTGAGAAGGTTTTGAATAATTCATTCACGTTTTCAGACGACATCCCAATGTTGACTAGAAAAGACGTCAAAGTGAACCGTTCAATATGCGACAAGTGATGATTTGACTTTGCAGTTTCCAGCAGACCCATTACGCATGGTGGATAAGCCGATTGAACAACGACTTTCGGAAGCTCTTCAGTTTCCATTGCCCCAATGACTTCAGAAGCAAGTTTTTTCACCTGTTCAGCTATGAGCCCCAATTCAAGCGGGCACTTTTGCAGCTTGACATCCAACCTTTTTTCAACCCGCCTGCGGATTTCTTCTTCAAGCAACCTGATAGTGTCTTTTTTGTTTAGGTAAACGCTTCCACGGGACAAGATGCTGTTGGTTAACTTCCATTTTTTATCGTGCAAGTGCGCTGAATTTCTCAAGTAATCAGTGAAACTGACGGAAAATTCAAGTGGCGAATCAGCGTTTTCCTTAGTGAATTGTATTCTCCAACCGAAATCTTGTGCTACCTTGAGGATTTTCTCTTTTGGCTCCAAAACCAAATCGCCGGATGCCTGTTTAGCCTCAGCCAACGCGTACCTTTTCTTGATGAATGAGTTTTCAGTTGCGATGACAATTAGCAGTGCAAGAGGGAACGAGGGGATTTCGATGTCGATTCTCTTTAGGTTTCGGGTTATGCGTCGGTCAATTAACGCTTGGTTAACTCTTTCTTCGGCACGTTTCACGAGTTCGGTGCCCATGCTTGCCAGGTCGTCTATTTGCAGGTTTAAGGGTTTAATGTATTCGGCGGTTTCTTTTAAAAAGGGATATTTTGCCAAATCGCTCTTGGTGAATCCCGCCGACTCAACTTGCAACTCAGTCACGTTATTCTGTTTCTATTCTCGGTGCCAAGAAGAAAGTCAGTTTTCCCTCTTTTGTTTGCTGGAAATCTATTTTCACGGGCATATCAGTTGAGAATTCAAGAGTCGCGATCTCGGATGTTGCTGAAGCCGCCTTTATGATTTCCGAGAGGTAGCTTAAGCTGAAAGTTGCTTTCGCGGGTTCCTTAACTTCCAAATCAAGCAACGCATCGGTGCCTTTCTGCAGAGTTATGGTTGCACCCATCAAGTCGCCTGAAGCGCTCAAAGTGAGTTTTTCGGGGTCCGCTTCTATGCGTACGTGGTCGCTTACCAACTGTGCGTCTTCGATTGCTTGGCTTAAGCCTTGGGTTGTAGTTTTAGCTTTGACGTTGAAAGTTATTTTTGGAGTAGGTACTTCTTCCTCCGATGCTTCCAAGGTAGGCATCGTGAAGTTTCTGTTGTATTTACCAGTTATTGCTACCAGCAACCGACCTGTTTTGTCGTCGAGAGATAATTCTACGGCCTCGTCTTTTCCTGCCCGTTTGAGAAGTTTAAGCAGTTCACTGATGTTGAGACAAACTTTTGCAGGTTCTGTGGAAACGTATTCTTGGAAGATGGATTTTGGCCATTCAAAATCGATCATGGCTACTCGAGAGGGATCCATCGCTCGAAGTTTCATGCCTTCCGGGTCTATTTTGAAGGTTGCTTCGTCAACTAAAATTGAGATGGCTGTAGCCATATCTCTTAGAAGTTTAGCGTCAGACACTTTAAGCTTGAACATTTTCCTGCTCTTCCTCGCCTATTGCATATTACTGTAAAGTTATATAGCTTGTGATTACGCTTTTAGCTAATAAAAATTGCCATAAATCAACTCGAAAACAAGCGCTTGACAAAAGAGATTACCGCAATAAGAGAAGGCAACATTTAATCCGGGTTTTCCTCTTCTTCAATTGATTTGTCTATCACCTTATCCTCTTCATGCATCGCCTCCGGAGACAACGGAAATTGAGCAGATTCTATTCGTGCATCCTCATCCTCTTCGACAATTTCCCGCGCACGTTTCTCCATCATTATGCGCTCCATCTCCCTTTGCTTCGCTTCAGGAATCAACTGATTCAACTTATTAACAAGCTTCTCTGCTTCTTCTGTCCCAAGCGGAATATTTGCGTCACTGCGATGATGCAATACAATCTTAACTTCTCCCGTTTTTTCCATTTTCACAGAATCAATCTCAAATAAGCGAATATGCAAAGGTACAAAGATACCCAAGATACGACCAAATGTTTCCCTTAGACCAGGAGCGTTTTCAAGCGCTTCCTCTATTTCGTTTTTCACGGTTCCTTTCACATCAATTTTCAACTGGTCGTTTGTAACCCTAATGTTAAAATGCGGATGATCAATCTCCAAAACCAAATCTGTCTCCGACATTCCTAACCCCTTCAAGTCTGGTTTTTACCACAGACCCAGAAATAAACTTTCACGCGCTCACGCAGGAGCTTCAAAATGTTTCCTTGTAAATCATAAGAAATTTAGCTGTACTCTCTGAATGTGTAGCTGCATTTGGTGCAACGTAGGAACTGCGTTGAAGATTCATCTGCACCCCGCGTCTGCACTTGCCAAACGTAAGCGGTATTATTTCCACATCTTGGGCATTCAATTCGAACAGTCGGCAGAGTGCTCAGTTTCTGTTCCTCTTTCCCGATGACGGCTACAAACTGTTGAGGGGTATGTTGGATAACCTTCGGAGCCACTTCAACTTTCTCGCCGACCTCTGGCTTCTTATATCCGCATTTGGGGCACGCGAGAACTAAGGAAGCCTCTTTACCAGTTTTGGATTTCTTAGGCTCAAGACGAGAACCGCATTTAGGGCAAAATTCCATATTTCCCGCACTCCAATATTTGTGTCCGTTTTTGATTCCCTTAGCAATGTACCTTTTAAACCTTTTCTAAGTCACGCGAAATCAGAGACTAACCCCAGACGCGATAAGATGAGCGACACGAAGCGGTTCAGGGAAACTGCTGTTTGTCGAGGTTAACTCAACAATTTCTTTGGCGTCCACAAGTGAAATCCCGGCTAACTCCAAGTAAATCTTCTTGCCAAAACATACAATTTCGTGAATTTCACCAGCGGAAAGAATCATTTCCCAACGTTCGCCGCTTTTGGGCAAGTTACTTAGTGCTTTACGGACCGCTTCTAAGTCGGGTTTTTTAAGAGTTAAAGCGATAACAGGAAGCCCAGTGTCTAAGCTGAGCCTGGCAATATCCACGATGTTGAAACCAGCAAACGTTATTCCGTTTAGCATTACCAAACGTAACTGTTTGCGGTGGGGTGAACTGTTAATCATGGAAGTTAACTTTTCAGTAACGTCAAAACCATCAATCGCCACATGAGTATGCATGACGCCGTCGATTGAGCAACAGCCTCGAAAAACAACTCCCACAACAATCGCCTCTCCGACTTTATGAGGAATAAATTGGCCGTCATCAACCCCAAGGATGCGGATTTCAGGCTTAATCGATCGAAATTTCTTTGGCTCCAAAATCTTCCCTGAACCTAAATAACCGCTTTTCCGCTTTTAAACCAAAGCTAAAAGTTCAGATCCCTTCACCCAAAAAATAAAATAGAGAAATGACCAATTCGGGTTTAGTTCAAAATCCTGAAAAGAGTAAAAAAGGCTAACTAAGCTTTGATAACGCGGTCTAGCTCTTTGCCGAAAGCGTCGTTTGTCTCTCGAACTTTCTCAACCGCTCGGATCAGCGCTTCTTCTGGCTTGGCTTTTCCCTTCATCCTTAGGTAAATGTTTGGGCTTGAAGCCAAAGGATGAGGAAGATCGTAGCCGGCAAAATCCACGGTTTTATCCTCTAAAAGCCGCTTTGCAATCAAGTTGCAGAGCCCGTGACTTCCGCCCACGATTTCTATTTTCAACTCATTTCCAGATTTTTTAACAACGTTAATTTTCATTGCGACTCAATCCTCTCTAGAGCACTTCCTTTCCGTAGTCAGGCGCCAATTTACGCTTTTCAATGTTACCGCATTTTGGGCAACGCAGCTCGTACCGTTCTGGTTCCAACAGGCTGCCGCATCGGGAGCAGAAAGCATCTATGATGCCTAGGTTCTTGTCGTTTGTTGTTAGGTGGAAGATGCGGTTTTTTTCGCTAATAACTTTAGCCCTGACGATGTCTCCTGGCTTGCAAACGTCATTCATGGAGGTGACGTACCTGTCGGAAACATCTGAAATGTGAAGAATCCCTCCGAATTCGCCTGAAATCCTTTTGTTTCCCACTTTAAAAATCCTCACTAAAACGTTGTCGGATTGAGCATTACCTATCTGCCCTAAAACCGTGCCGGAAAGCTTCGGAACGACCGCGCCTTCAGCTGCTGGGTAAACAGAAACGCGCCGGTTCTGCAAATCAACCAGTGACCGTCCAACGATTTTGGAGTAGATGACGCCGTCTTTGACGTAGGTTCCTGAGTCTGGAATGAATTCTTCAATAACGCCCAAGCGTTCGCCAGGCACAACTAAATGACCACTTTTTTGTTGAGGTGACTTTAGACTCATGAGATTTTCCCTTTTATGTTGAATAAACTAAGCAGTGCAAGATAAATGCATATGCTTAGTTTCCAACCTTATCAATAAACCTTTTGATTAATTAATATACCACGTAACTTCCAGACAGAACGCTCAAAAATTTGTTAACGTTTTAACGATTTAATCACGTACAAGTCAACGACAAAATCATGTTTAGCTTTCGTGTGGAAATCGAAAAGCTTCGGAATCGTCATAAGCATCGCATAAACGACTTCTACAGCGCCATCATGTTTGGCTACAAACCGCTCCAGAAAAAGGGACGGTTGAACCTGCAATAATCCGCCGCTTGCTTTAAGTTGCCTAATCAGTTGACAATCGGTTTCTGGGTGATTGTGGAGGGAGTAGACGGAATTTCCCGACTCTAGAGCCTTGACTAAGAACGCCCTGTCAGCTTCTCGGGTTTGCACTCCGAAAGGCGGATTCTGCAAGACAGCGTCAAATCTGCCTACGAGAGAGTCGATGTCGCCGATGATCCATTGAACGTTTCCCGCTAAGCAGGCTTTCCTCGAGTTTTCAGCGGCTGTTTCAATCGCGGTCCTGTCGATGTCGATGCCCACGACTTCTCGAGCTCCAAGGTACGCCGCCCCTAAAGAAAGTCTGCCTGTTCCGCATCCTAAATCCAGTACAGCCTTCCCGATAACGTCGTTGTTTGCGTAGGCAGCGATGTAAAGCATAGACGAAGCAACCTGCTCTGAAATGGTGTACTGCTCCAAGCGGGCTTGAGGAGAGGGTTGGGGAGCAATTTTTGAGAGAAACCGCTCTAATTCTAGCTTTCGAATAATCCTTTTTTGAGCATGTTCTCCCATGAAGATTCACCAATGACAACCATAAACTCGTTAACAGTTAAAATTGGCTTGGAAAACTTGCCTGGAGCATCGAGGCTGATTCTGGGGCAAGCCGTGTTGACATACGCCTCAATCGATGGGAACTCCATGAATGTTTCAGGGGTAATTTCATTTGCAGTTAACAGAAACGCAGCAATTCCATGTTTCTGTGCCAACTCCTTGATTTTTAATGCTTGATCAATCTTTTTTTGCCCTGGTTTTAGGCCGATGAGAACGCCCAAGTTTCTTGCGTTTCGCGCTTCCTCAATGCTTGCCCAGCGTTGCTTGATGATTTTTTGGGCTAAGTCATCAATTGAGAAAGCCCTGTTGTCGTATGGGTCAGCTATGACGGTTGGTTTAGAAGTGTCCAATGCCACTCCTATCGCATGGAACAAACCTCCCCCGACAAACAGGAAAGCGTCCACTTCATCCGCAATTGATTTCACGTTGCTATAGTTGCAACCAAGAACCTGTCCAGGATAAGTCATCTGTCCGCTGTCGCCGACAACCACGGTTTTCCCAGCGCTGACTAAAATTGCTCTGGCGCGGGTAAGCGCTTGCAAATGCTGCACTGAAGTGGCTAAACCGATTGCAGCATACTGACTAAGAAGCGGTAATGCCTGCTCCACAGCCTTATCAACAGGTACCTCCGCTCTTGCCTCGAAGTAAATTGTTGGAACCCCCTCGTGAGCAAGAAGTTTCGAGTGCCCAAAATGCACTATTAAATCCACATCCAAACGTTCTGCTTCATCAACCGCGATGTCGCAAGCACCGTAGCATGGGTCAGCGGAAATAATCGGAAGAGCACCTGCCGCCTCAACAATTTCAGCCACGCGCGGGCCCTCAGGTTTTAATCCTTCTGGCAGTTGCAGTAAAACTCGCTTAGCCCCTGTCTTTGCTATTTCCTGTTTTAATCGTTCCTCTTCAAAATCAAAATCCTTCATAGCTGACTCCGACCACTGACCGAAAAGAAACGCAAAAAAGGAAAGATATAATGTGGTTTGCTGGCTTTATTTTATCGTGGCCATTCCCAATCTTGTGTCGGCTTTTTAAGAGGTTGACCGCGAGCTATAGCGGCTTGTTCCGCGAGGCGTTCAAGAATTATCTTTTGTTCTATGCTGGCAACATTTTTTCTAGTAGTTGTCACAGCGTCGTTGTTAACGGATATGCTGTCGATTCCCGCGCGAACGAGGAATTCGGCGAAGTCTGGAAGGTTTGATGGTCCTTCACCGCATATTGAAACGGTAACTCCGTTTTCGTGAGCGACTTTGATGAGGTGTGCAATTATCCTTTTTACCGCTGGGTCTCTTTCGTCAAAGTAGCCCATTTGAGCTAAGCGTTCAGAGTCGCGGTCAATCATCAGGACGCCTTGAGTCATGTCGTTTGAGCCTATTGAGAAGCCGTCGACGAGCTTTGAGAATTCGTCAGCCATTATTGCTATGGAAGGTGTTTCAGCCATAAACCATATTTTGAAGTCGCGGGAGCGCTCTAAACCTTCTTCCTTCATAATTTCGAGGACTTTCTTAGCTTCCCAGAGAGTGCGAACCACTGGGATCATGACACAGATATTTTTGAGACCCCATTCTTTACGGCATTTTTGGATGGCTTGACATTCAAGTCGGAAGGCTGCAATGTACCATTTGCTTATGTATCGGCTACAACCTCTCCAACCGAGCATTGGGTTTTCTTCGACTATTTCATATTTTTCTCCACCTTTCAAGCCTCGGTATTCGTTAGTTTTGAAGTCGCTTAAGCGTACTACAACTACTCGGGGCTGGACCGCCCGAGCAACAGTCGCAATGCCGTCGGCTAGTTTGTCAACGAATTTTTGACTTTCACCTGTGTCGACAAACATCATTGGGTGCTGACCTATGGCGCTGGCAAGGATGAATTCAATGCGCATTAATCCGATGCCCTCGAAGGGTAGGTTTCTAAATTCTTCAATTTTTTCTGGAACGCCCAAGTTCATATAGATTTTTGTGGCTGTTATTGGAGCCGCTTCAGTTGCTTGCATAACCATAGCTGATCCATTTGATGTTACAGTTGGTTGAACGGCTTGGGCCATTATGCCTTCGTAAACCACGCCGTTTCTTGAATCCACAGTATATTCTTTGCCTGTTTTCATAACTTGAGTAGCTGTTTCTGTCCCTACTACACAGGGGATGCTAAGTTCGCGGCTCACTATTGCTGCGTGTGATGTAACTCCACCTTTGTCAGTGACTATGGCGCTTGCCATTTTCATGAATGGAACAAAATCAGGGTCAGTCATGCCTGTTACGAGAATATCTCCTTTGTGCATGTCTCTGTTTGCGTCGTCAGGACTTAGGACAACTGTTGCCTTGCCTACGCCGTAACCTTTTCTTCCAGCCGAAATGCCTCTAACTACAACTTTTAATGTTTCCTCAGCTTTATTTTCTTCAGTTCTTAAGGGTGTTTCCATGTTTTTTGTGCTCCAAACGGTTTCTGGACGAGCTTGAACTATGAACACATTTTGGGGAAAAGGCAAGTCTTGATCAATTGCCCATTCAATATCCATCGGTTTCTTGTAATGGTCTTCAATCCGCTTTGCAAGTTTCGCAAGCGCCGAGATTTCTTCATCACTTATGCAGGTTACTTTCTGCTTGTCCTCTGGCACATCTAAGTGCACAGTTTTACCTGTCTTGGGGTCACGAACATACTCAATTGTTTTACGGGAAATTCTTCTTTCTTTAATCGACAGCGTACCCTTGTCGATGACAAAGTCATCAGGGTTAACTGCGCCTGAAACTACGGTTTCCCCTAAACCGTAGTTGCCTTCGATAACGATTTCATCTTGATTTCCAGTTACGGGGTTTATGGTAAACATGACGCCGGCGCAGCCAGAGTTAACCATTTTTTGAACCCCGACACTTATGAAAACTTTCTCATGGGGAAAGCCTTTCTCGTTCCGGTAAAAGATTGCTCTGGGTGTAAACAGGCTTGACCAGCATTTCACTACTTTGCCTACAAGGTCGTCGGCGCCTTTAACGTTTAGGTAAGTTTCTTGTTGACCTGCAAAGGACGCGTCAGGCAAATCTTCGGCTGTGGCGCTTGAACGCACCGCAACAAAAGCATCTTTCAGCTCAAGTCGCTGGTTTAATTCTTCGTAGGCGGATTTTATCGCGTTTTCGATATCTTTAGGCATCGGAGTTTTTTCGATAAGTTCACGTATTTTTTTAGACGCCACATCGTACTGCTTGGGATCATTCGGGTTCGTTACAGTGTCATTTATTACTTTGTAAATTTGCTCAGCTATCTTTTTTTCTTGAATATATTTTTCATAAGAATAAGCAGTTACCGCAAAACCGGGAGGAACAGGCAATCCAGCATTGATCATTTCGCCGAGGCTGGCGTTTTTGCCGCCAACCAAATGGACATCAGTGTTTCTTACATCGTCAAACCATAAAACCAGTTCTTTCCCTTTTGCGCTCAAGTTGTCTCCGTCTCCGGTTGTTCCTTCTCTGTTTCAATTGGAGAAGCTTCAATCTTGGAGATGACTATCTTGCAAGGGATAGGAAGTTTTGCGCTTCCTCTTTTAAGGGATTCTTTGGCTGTTTCCGCGGCTCCTGCTTTTACCTTGACGGTTATGATGGGTTGACCTACCTCTACCTTTGCCGCTGTTCCGATCGCAGTTCCAAAGGAACGCCTCATTCCCTGTTGAAGCCGGTCAGCGTGAGCGCCGAAAATCATCTTGTTTTCTCTTAGAATTACGTGAGGATATGGATGAACAACCATGAGGTAATCATTTATGAGTTTGTCAATTAAAACGCGGTTTGTAGCTACGCGCGCCGCTTCTAAAGCACTATGGCGTATCTGAGCGCGTTCGTCAGCGATGAGCTGACCTTGGATTTCAAAGGTTGCTTTAGTGTCACCCATGGTGAATTTAACTATTTTTGGCGGCGGAAAACCTCGGGCGTATTCTTTGCGGGTGTACGCTCGGTTCTTCACGTGCCTATAATTTCGCGCATGCATGCAAATATCCCTTTTTAGCTAACGCCTCCAGCGGTATTTAAACGATTTGCAAGTCCAAGCTTAACAATTCCGTTAGTATTTGACGTATAACCATTTACATTAGAGTGACAATCTGGTTGAAAAGCGCGCGATTTCTTATATACTTAGTTAACTTTTTCATTAACCGATGCTAACAAAACTATTTATTTCCGGAAAAAACTGGAAACTTTCACTAGCTGAGATCGCCGCCTACTTGAGCGCCAAAGAAATAAAGTTCAATGTAAATTTTTTTTCTAAAGAATTCTTTGCAATTCACTTAGAACAGGACGCCAGCCTATCGATAGAAGATTTGGGAGGAACAATAAAAATCGGTGAAGCAAAAACGGAGTTTCCAACCCAAATTGCAAGGCAAGCTTTTTTTGACAAAAACAAGCAAGCCCAAACACAGATAACCGCTACGTTTTCTTCGAGCGGTTTAGTTGATGTGATGGCTAAATCATCTAAGAAGGTGCTTTTCGGAGTAAGCATCTACAGCACTTCCAATGTCCTGCGTCCCTTGTCAGGCGCTATCCAGAGGTTTGTCGGAAGCGCCATGAAGGATGAACTGGCGGATCTAGGCAAGAAATCAAAGTTTATGGGTTTCTCGAAAGATAGAAGGCTACCGCAGCTAAGCCACGTTGAAGTTCTCAAGAAGAATCTTGTTGAAAACCAAGCAGAAGTACTCGTGTGCATTGGCAAAGAGCAAACTTGGGTAGGAAACACAATCGCCGTTCACAACCCCTTCGAATTCCAAAAAAGAGATGTATACAAACCTAATCAGAGAAGAATCTTTGCGATGCCCCCAAGGATAGCGCGCATAATGGTTAACTTGTCCGCGTGCACACCTGGAAAAGTTTTGCTTGACCCGTTCTGCGGCGTCGGCACGATTCTTCAGGAAGCGTTATTGGCTAAGGCTAAGGTCGTTGGAGTGGACGCGAATTCGTGGTGTGTCAAAGCAACTACTGAAAACCTTCAGTGGCTCACAAGAGAATACAATCTTGAAGACACAGACTTTAGGGTTGTGCAGGGAGACGTAGCCAAGTTGGCTCAGAAAATTGGGCAGGAAACGGTTGATTGCATCGTAACGGAGCCCGATTTGGGTCCAGCATTGCGGCAAGTACCCACCCGACCCTACGCGCTAAAGATCATTCAAAAGCTTGAGACACTGTATTTTGGTTTTGGACAGGAAGCTTACCGAGTACTTAAGCCAGATGGACGATTGGTGCTTGTGACACCTTACATAATAAGTCGTTCTGGGCAAGCGGTGACGATGCCTATAGGCGAAAAACTTAGGAGCTTCGGATTCAAGAGAATACAGCCTTTTACCAAAGAAATGTTTTCAGAGAAGATCGAAGGAGTCGAAGCATTAGCAGGTCTTTCATCCCTGATTGAGGTCGACGAGCGCCATAAGGTTGGCAGAGAAATCCATATCTACCAAAAATAAACGGGTTACTGTCCATTCCATTTATTAATTCGTTATGAGGAGTTAGTTCTCGAAAAATGTTTGAGGCGGAAAACGTTGGAGACCAATTCAAGACCTAACTGGGATAGATATTTCTTAGACTTATGCGAAGCTGTGGCGAGGCGCGCAACCTGTGACCGCGGAAGAAGCGGTTGCGTAATCGTTAAGGACAAAAGAATCATGACTACAGGGTATGTTGGTGCCCCGGCTGGTTTGCCGCACTGCGATGAAGTGGGCCATGACATGCGTAAAGTCTTCGATAGCAACGGTAACCTAACCCAACACTGTGTCCGAACGCTTCACGCGGAACAAAACGCAATTATCCAAGCAGCGCGATTTGGGATTCCACTTGAAGGGGCAACACTTTTCTGCAAAATGACGCCCTGCCGAACCTGCGCCATGATGATAATTAACGCGGGCATAAAACGAGTCGTCTGCGAAAAACGCTACCATGCCGACGCTGACACGATAGAACTGTTCAAACAAGGATGCGTCGACTTAACAATCGTAAACAACGAAGTGGAAAAGTACGACAAACAATAAGCCCATTAACTTTTCTGGAAAGTAATTTTGCGATTTTTTAGCTCCACCATTTCCAGTTAAGCCTCTTGAAGAGAACGTAAAGTAGTAAAAGAATTAATCCCCAGCTCAAAGCGACGCCTGCGATTGTAAGTGCAATGCTGCTGTGAAGGTAAACGTAGACTGCCCACGCGGTTAAAACTGTTAAACCCACAAGCAACAAGAAGAAGATTCCAACGTGAATTAAACGTTCTGCACTCAACCGCTAACACCTGACTTATGATATGTATCCCTTACTTGTTTAAAGATTTTTCATCAACGTTTATTTTCCAGCTGCTGCTTTTTTTATTTGAAGCCAATGATGCATGAAGAGCCGTCTGAATCGTGAAGAATAATTAATATGGGGAAACTGAGGCTTCAAAGATTTAGCGGCGCCCGCAAAACGGTTATTTTAGGTGTTTTCTTCAGATTTACGCTGTAATATTTATCTAAAGGAACCGCAGAATGATTATCACTGAGAGACTCCCATGGCACTTGACAAGTTAAGTTCTTCTTTAACTGACGCCATAAAGAAGCTGTTCAAAGCGGGCGTTGTGGACGAAGCAACAGTGAAGGAACTTGTCCGTGACATACAGCGGGCGTTGTTACAAGCAGACGTCAACGTTCAGCTTGTTTTGGACATTTCGAAGCGAATTGAAGAGCGCGCCCTAAAAGAGAAAGTTCCCCCCGGAATCTCAAGGCGCGAACACGTAATAAAGGTCGTCTATGAAGAACTCACCCGTTTCGTGGGCGACAAACCTGTTCCAATCAAAATGGAGCCTGGCAAAAGAAAAATCATCATGCTTGTCGGCATCCAAGGCTCGGGCAAAACCACGCAAGCATCCAAACTTGCAAGGTATTATCAGAAGAGGGGTTTGAAGCCTGCACTTATTTGCGCTGACACTTATCGTCCAGGCGCTTTTGCTCAGCTTCAGCAACTAGCAAACCGAATAAATATGCCCATTTACGGAGACATCAAGTGCAAAGACCCCGTGAAAGTTGTCCAAGAAGGATTAAAGCAATTCACGGGCAAAGACCTAATAATCGTCGATACCGCGGGCAGGCACAAGGAAGAAAAGGACCTGATTAAAGAAATGAAGGACCTCGAGAAGAACATCAAGCCAGACGAGGTCATAATGGTTATCGACGGAACAATCGGTCAGCAAGCACTCATTCAAGCAAAAACATTCCATGAAGCAACACCGATCGGCGCAATCATCGTCACTAAACTTGATGGATCCTCCCGTGGAGGCGGCGCGTTGTCAGCGGTTGCGGCAACAGGCGCCCCTATAAAGTTTATCGGAACAGGAGAAAAAATCGAGGACATTGAACCGTTTGTTCCCTCCCGTTTCGTCGGTCGACTCTTAGGCATGGGCGACTTGGAAACGCTTCTGGAAAAAGTGCATGACGCCGAAATCAAAGTGCCCGAGAAGAAAGCTAAAGAAATCCTAAGCGGCAAATTCACCTTAACAGACATGTACGAGCAGTTTCAAGCCGTCAAAAAAATGGGCCCGTTCAGCAAAGTTCTCAAGATGCTGCCAGGCATGTCCTCTTCCAATGTGCCCCAGGCAATGCTCGACACAGCTGAAGGACGACTGGATAAATGGGGTGTGATAATTCAATCAATGACGCCTCAGGAAAGGGAAAACCCGAAACTGCTTAACTCTTCTAGGGCCAAACGCATAGCGCGCGGTTCGGGAACAACTGAAAAAGAAGTCAAGGAACTGCTCAAGCAGTACGTTATGATGCGCAAAATGCTAAAGATGATGAAGCGCAAAAAGAAGCTGCCGTTTGGGCTCGGAGGTAAAGGCGGCATGCCGGCTAACTTTCCAGTAGGCTAAGCGACATGGATGTTCTGGAAAAAGCGCTCGAACTTCTCAGCAAATACTCCCTTTGCGACCACTGTCTTGGCAGGCAATTTGCGTTGCTGGGCTACAACATGGAAAACAATGTTCGAGGCAGGGCATTAAAAGTCACCTTGACCCTCCAAGCCAACGGCCTAGTAAAAGAAGGCAACCCAGAAGGCAGTAAGCAGCTTAAACTTCTGGCGACCAATGGCTTTTCAAAGGAAGCCCAAGAAACCCTAAAACACCTAAAAAAACGCGCGGCGAAAGGTTCCAACCAATCGAAGTGTTTTCTCTGTGAAGAAAAATTCGAGCTCATTGATAAGTTAACCGATAAATCCGCAGATGCGATGCGGTACTACGAGTTTACAACATTCCTTGTTGGGATCGAGTTGCCGGTTAGGGTTGAGGAGCGCGAAGACGAGCTTAAAGCGGCCTTTAACCTTGGCTACAGTGAAAGCATCAAGCATGAATTCGGACGGCTATTCGGAAAAGCTCTCGGCGCCTGCACCGGCAAAGAAGCAGATTACCTAAAACCTGACGTGGTCGCTGTAATCAATCCATTTCTTGAAAAAGTCAAGCTTCAAGTCAACCCTCTTTTCGTCGCTGGCAGATACCGCAAACTCGTCAGGGATATTCCGCAGTCGAAATGGTTCTGTTCAAGCTGCCGCGGGAGAGGATGCGAGAAATGCGGGGGAACGGGCAAACTTTACCCTGAATCAGTCGAGGAGTTATCTTCCAAGCCTCTGTTGGAAGCAACTGAAGGAGAAAAAACGTCGTTTCACGCTTCCGGTAGAGAAGACATAGATGCGAAGATGCTGGGAACAGGGCGGCCCTTCGTAATCGAAATCTCCAAACCCAAGAGACGCTTCTTTGACCTAAAGGAAATGGAAGCTAAAATCAACGCTGGCGCAGTGGGGAAGGTTCAGGTTTCACGGTTACGCTTCGCAAGCAAAGACGTGGTTAGACGCCTCAAAAAAGGCGAGGGATCACAAAAAAAATATCGTCTTCTAGCTGAGTTTGAAAAAGAGTTTTCTGAAGAGGACCTGCGTATGTTGGAGGAAAAGCTCAACGGCGCTTTAATCAAGCAACAGACGCCCCTACGTGTCGTGCATAGAAGGGCGGACTTAATCCGAGAAAGGTACATATATAAGCTTAAAGTTAAGAAGGTGTCGCTTAAGAGGGCTCTGATGGAAATTCATTGCCAAGGCGGCCTCTACGTTAAAGAATTGGTGTCCGGAGATGAAGGAAGAACAAACCCGAACGTTTCAGATCTGCTTGGAAACAGAGCGAAGACGCTTAAGCTTGACGTTTTAAAAGTTATGATGGAATAATTAAGGGTGAAATTTGGATGAGAGGTTCAAAAGGTTATTACGCTGGTACTCGCAGCCTGCTGAGAAAACCAATAAGGGAGCGGGGAAAACCGAAAATCAGGAAGATACTTCAGGACTACCCGTCTGGATCACAAGTGATAATAAAGATGGATTCCAGCACACAAAAGAGCATGCCGCATAAACGTTTCCATGGAAAGATAGGCACAGTTAAGGAAAAACGCGGTCGAGGGTACGTGATCGTTGTGCCGCAAGGCAACAGCATCAAAGAAATCATTGTCCGCAGTGAACATTTAGAACCATATATGGGTAGTGGAACTGAATGAGCAAAAGAGAAGTAAGCGAAAGCCGCTTAACTTTGCCGCAGGTTAAGAAACTTTTAGAAACCATCGGCGAAGAAAACCTTGACCAGTTTCAGCGTCGAACGCTAGATTACGTAAGCAAGTTCTCTAAGGCTGACCCTGAGAAGGCGGAAGAGCTCTTGCAAACGCTTGTCAAGGAATACGAAATTGATGAGGCTGAAGCGATACAAATCATAAACTGTATGCCTGAAACAGTAGAGGAGTTACGGATTTTCCTATCTGGTGGCCGCAAGATCATAGAAACCACGAAATTGCGGGCAATAGTTGACTTGTTGAATGAGAAGAGGACTTTGAAGTAGCCTAAAACGGCTAAAGTATTTTTAAGCAGATAAGCACAATTACCTATAGGCTTAGTGACTACTAATGGAAAAGCGGTATGAAGAGTACGCTTACGTACTGGATTTCCTGTCTCATGGCAAACCGGGGTTCCGTCCAACTGGACGAGCAGGTTATAGAGCGGGAGCTTTAATCCAATCTGTTGGTGAAGAGTTTTTTACGCTTTTAGAGGCTTTGGTAAAGGAGGGCTTAATGCTGAAGCCTGGCGACCGCGTGTACGTGGGGAAAGATTCACGTTCGGAGGTCACGTACATTATCGGGCGCGTCAGCTATGAAGAATTGACTGCGTCAGCTAAGGCGGAGCTTCCGAGTGTGATAAACCGCATTGTGCTTAACAGGGAGAAATGGTTTGTGAACTTCTTCAATACCGCGCGTGCCGTTACGCCCCGGATGCATGCTTTGGAGTTGGTGCCTGGCATCGGCAAAAAATACATGTGGCAGGTAATCAACGAGAGAACCCGCAAGCCTTTCGAAAGTTTTGAAGATTTGCAGAAGCGAACCGAGCTGCCTAACCCAGTGAAATTGATTACGAAGAGGGTTATGGAAGAGCTTGAAGGCGACAGCAAGTATCGATTGTTCACACGGGCGCAGTAAGGCATAGAGGATGAGCCTTGAAGAAACGAAGCAATTGCTTCGAACCCACCGAATCTCCCCGAACAAGCTTCTGGGACAAAACTTCATGGTTGAACCATCAATCTACGGCAAGCTGTGCGCTTATGCCTCGCTTGATTTTTCAGACGTGGTGTTGGATGCTGGCGCGGGCTTCGGTTTCTTGACCTGCTTCTTAGCTGATAAATGCAAGGAGGTAATTGCGGTCGAGAAAGATAGGCTGGTTGCATCAGTGCTTCGTGAGCAAGTTAAAGACGCTGGCAATGTGACTGTTATAGAAGGGGACGTGTTGAAGACCACGTTGCCTCAATTTAATAAGGTCGTCGCGATTCCCCCTTACTGTATTTCTACTCATCTTGTAGAGTGGCTTGTTAAACTCAAAATGGATTGCGCTGTGATCATTGTTCAGAGGGAATTCGCGAAAAAACTCAACGCGGCACGGGGAAACGAGGATTACGGCTGGCTAACTGTCCAAACGTGCCTCTACGCTGATGCCCAACTTTTTGACGCGGTTCCTAAAGAGATGTTTTTTCCTGAGCCGAAAGTTGATTCAGTAATCGTTCGCCTCAAGCCAAAGGGTGAAAGACGGATTGACGTAAGGGACGGAGATTTCTTCAAGAGGGTTACGAAGTGGCTTTTTACTCAGCGTAATAAAAAGTTGAGCAAAGCGATTGCGCCGTTTTTGAGGACTGAATTGCATATGAAGAAACAAGAAGTGGAGAAGATCGCTGCCGCATTGCCGTTTCATGATAAACGTGCAAGGGAACTTGCGCCTGAACAGTTTGGAGAAATAGCGAATGCAATCCCCCGTTAGAAGAATAGGCTTCGGCAGATATGTTTTTGATGTCTCGGAGAACGTTTACGAGCCTGCCGAGGACTCTTTTCTTTTCGCTGAAAACATTGAAGTGGAAAAAGGCGCGCAAGTGTTAGATGTCGGTGCCGGCTGCGGCATCCTTGGTATACTGGCGGCAGAAAAAGCTGCTGCCGTCTTTGCCATTGACCTAAATCCATACGCCCTTCGTTGTGCAAAAGAGAATTCAATGCTCAATAAAGTGGACTCCAAAATGGCTTTCCTTCAAACGGACCTCTTGACTGCTTTCGACGTGACAGCAAGGTTTGATTTGATCCTCTTCAACGCACCGTATCTTCCGGCAGATGAGCATGAAGCTGAAACGTGGATCGGACGCTCATGGGCAGGAGGCATCGACGGACGGCAAGTTATCGACAGGTTTATTTTCCAAGTTCAGCCACACCTGAAATCCAGCGGTCGGGTTCTTCTAATGCAGTCGACCCTTGTGAATGTCGAAGAGACAATTCATAAATTTCGGGAGCATCATTTGCATGCAAAAGTTAAGGCGGAACTTAAACTTCCTTTTTTTGAAACTTTGATTCTAATTGAAGCCAAAACCGGACCCCAAGGTTAGCTTAACCTGTGAAAAGCAAATTAAGGTGTTGCGTATTGGTTATTGCAGTGATTGAAGTATGACAATTTGGTTTTACGTTAAGACAAGTGATGATGCAAAAGTCGTTGGACAAGTTGTGTGTGACTTCAATTTTGAGCAAGGCGAGCATCCGCAAGATCAATATTCCTGGCTTTTAGAGCCGGGACGAGATGCGCCTGACTACTGGGAAATCAGAGGAAAATACGCCGTGCTAAAAGACCTAACTGAAATCTGCATCGTTTACCGGATCGGCGACACCATTGTCTTCGCTGAAATAGAAGACTATTTAGCACCTGATTTTGCGGATCCACTTATAACCAAATACGGGTTGGACAACGTAAAGTGGCTAGTGGTTCCTGGAAAACGGTGATTGCTACTCGCCTCATCTTCAATCTCCTTCATGATTGATTCCCTGCCTTCTGCATGATTTTAGCGGGGCGTAACCAACGTTTTTTGTTCTTGATGTTTTTGGTTGTTTTTCTGGTTTGGGGCTTGGATCGGTTGCAACTAGTCTCTAGAAAAATCCAAAAAATCAATTACAGTCTACAATAGTCAAATAGGTTTTTGTGAAAGAAAAGAAAAAATCGTTAAGCGAATTTATTTTGCCCTTACGATTTTTACTTTGCCCAGTATTTTCCAGTATTCGATTTCCGTTCCGGGAGTAAGCTTGGCCTTGGGGACTTCTTCCTCATCAGGGAACGGGGCGTCTATGTACTCGTAGGTTTCCAAATCCATGATTTGCACTCCAGTTGGGTTAACTGCGAAAACTTGACCCGCCCTCTTATCAATTATCGGAACCTCTGCGCCAAGGTCAACTGGCTTCACGAACTGCCTCTTTTGCTTGTCAAATACACCGATTGCCACGATTCTGGCTTTTGCTGACCCGTGTTTTCCAGGTTTAGATTTGGCGATGTCAACTATGCGGCAGGGTTCGCCTTCAATCATCATGTAGCCGCCAACGCGTAATTCTCCGACGTCAACTGGTTTACTCATACACTCACCAATAGTACTATTTCTACTCAAAGCATTCTGAATAAGAGCCATATATAGATTTACATTAAGTTTTCAATGTCTACGCAAAAATTTTGGTTTTTGCGACTTAAGAAATGCGGCGAATTCTTAAATAGAAGTTTTTTGTTTTGGCTGGGGAAGGTTTGGTTGGCAACTATTTACAGGTGACTTGTTACGGTTGAAGATTTGGTGATTCAGAGTGCGGGGCTTAGGAAAACTTTCCTTTCCAAAGGAAGAGGCGGAAAGAGAGAGGTAGAAGCCGTTAAAGGCATAGATCTTAGCGTTAGGAAAGGTGAAATTTTTGGTTTTCTGGGTCCTAACGGCGCCGGCAAATCCACTACCCAAAAAATGCTTTCTACGTTGTTGTGTCCGACCGGTGGGGAAGCTAAAGTTCTCGGTTATGACTTGGCTGCACAGCAGGAACAGATTAGGCAGAACATTGGTTGCGTGAGTCAAGCGGGTGGAGCAGACTTGTATTCTACGGGGCTTGAGAACCTTGTCCTACAAGCTCAACTGTACGGGTTAGATGATTTGTCTGCAAAGAAATACACCGCCGAATTTGTCGAGCGTTTCCAGATGAGCTCGTTCATTGGGAGACCTGCCCAGTCTTATTCAGGCGGTCAGAAGCGCAGATTAGACATCGCGCTTGGAATGATTCATCATCCGCAGCTACTTTTGCTCGATGAGCCGACAACGGGGCTTGACCCGCAGAGCAGGGCGTATCTGTGGGGAGAAATTAAGAAGCTGAAAGAATCAGGGGTTACGATCTTTTTGACAACTCAGTACATGGATGAAGCTGACAAGCTCTGTGACGTGATAGCGATTATAGATGACGGAAAAATCGTTGTAACGGGAACGCCAAGTGAACTTAAAAGCTCTGTTGGCGGCGACACGATAGTGTTCAGTTTTGCGTCGGAGGAAATCGCCCGCAAGGCTGAAGCACTTTTGACTGAAAAGGTTAAGGTGGAGAAAATTCAAACCAAAAACAGCGCTGTTCATCTTACTGTTAAGGATGGGGAGCGGATTATGCCTGATCTTCTGCGTTCGCTCGACGCAAACGGCTTGGAGGCGCAGAGTGTCACGTTATCTAGGCCAAGCTTAGACGATGTTTTTCTTAAGTACACGGGACGTTCGCTTAGGGAGGATACCATAAAATGACACTCTTACGCGACACAAAATTGATGTTCATCCGCAACATGCAGCACACACTCAAGAGCCCAGTTTTTGTTTTCGTAAGCATGTTCCAGCCCCTTATGTACTTGCTCTTGTTTATGCCGCTGCTAAACGGGCTCGGCAACGTTCCTGGTATTCCGGCTGGAAAAGCAGTGGATGTCTTTATTCCGGGACTTTTGGTTCTCCAAGCGCTCTTCGGGACAGCCTTTGTCGGATTCTCACTAATTGACGATATTAGAAGTGGAGTTATAGAACGTTTCTTAGTCACTCCAGCTAAGCGGCCATCCATCCTTTTAGGCAGGGTTCTGAGGGACGCAGTCATCCTGCTTCTTCAATGCGTCTTGATTACGCTAGTCGCAATTCCGTTTGGGCTAAACGTAAATGTGTACGGGTTCTCGCTCTCGCTTGTGCTGTACGCTTTGATCGGAATTACAATGGCATCGATTTCGTATGGTTTCGCTCTTATCTACAAAATTGAAGATGCTCTCGCGCCAACGCTAAACACAATAACATTGCCTGTCTCTTTGCTGTCGGGAATTATCCTTCCGCTTGCACTCGCACCCATTTGGCTTCAGGACTTAGCGAAGATTAACCCGTTCTCATACGCAGTTAATGCTACTCGAAGCCTATTCGCTGGGAACTTTCAAAGCATCGGTATCTTAGAAGGGTTCGCCGTCATTGGCGTGCTAGCAATCTTGGTGTTCCTGTGGGCGCTACGGTCACTCAACAAAATGGCGTCATAACAGTCACCGAAAAACGGCTAAGAACGAACATTAAGCTTGCCAGTTCTCACCAACTGTTAGAATATTCCATCTTCCGAGATTTATAGGATAGAAATCAGATTTTGGTGACATTTTTTATTGCTTTAGAAAACCTAAAAAATGAAAGAAAGGTTGTTGTTTCTTCACTTAATCCTTTTTCTTACCGTCAGCATAGCCAACACGGCGATTCGAACAATTATCACGGTGATTATCGCGATAGATAACCCTTTTGTCATGGGCTTGACTGAAAGAGACTTGCTTTTGCTTGCCCCAACTTATTTGGAATACCCATTTGTTTGGCTTGGGGGCGTAACGTATTTAACATCGACATAATTGGTTGAACATAACGATGAGAAGTTGATTTCGATGGTTCGCGCATTTATGTTCCTTAACGTAGCTCCCGGTTCGGAAGCAAACGTGTTGCAACACCTTAAGACTATAGGAGCTGTCGAAGAAGCTTTCGTTTCCTACGGCGTATATGACCTTATCATAAGAGTCAAAGGAGAAACGGCGGAGGAACTAAAAGACGTTGTGACAGGTCAAATTCGGGGCACTAAGGGCGTTTTATCCACTCTGACATTAATGGTTATTGAGGAACAGAAAGGTCGATCGTAGCTTTAAATACCAAAAAGAGTTTTTCCAGTGCTCAAAATTGAATAAATCTCCTCTAATCCATGTCTGAAGCAGCAATCTCCAGCGAAGAGAAAAAAGAGAGAAGAGTGAGAAAATGGGTAAGGGCACCTTAAAAGCTTAATATAGAGTGAGGTCACGCTATTTTACTGAGCCGTGGGATTTGTGTTCAAAACTGTGGGATTGGTTGCCCGCTACGACAAGAAGGCAGCTTTGAAGCTTGCGGGCGAACTTGCGGAGCATCTTTCTCAGATGGGATTGAAGGTTTACCTGGAAGACACCTTGGCGGGAAAAGTCGCGGTGCCGTCAAAGGCGCAGATGATTTCTCTTTCAAAAATGCAAACTGACTTCATAATATCCATTGGCGGAGACGGAACAATATTGCGTACCTGCATAACGGTGCCTAAGCCTGAGCCGCCGATTTTAACCGTTAACATGGGTGAAAGAGGGTTCTTAGCCGAGGTAGAGCCCAAAGACGCTTGTGAAGCAGCGGATAAAATCTTGAGAGGTCAATATAAAATTGAAAAATGCGTCAAGCTGTCTGCCGCTGCAGGCAGGGAACAATTTCCAGACGCTCTAAACGACGTGGTTATTTCCGCCGGCGAACCTTCAAGTATTCTTTCTGCTCAAATATTCAAGGATGGAAAGCCGATTCTTAAATGCCAAGCGGACGGCCTAATTGCTGCGACCCCAACAGGCTCCACCGGTTATTCTCTTTCAGCAGGAGGACCCGTTTTGGACCCCACCGTAGATGCCTTCGTTATCACGCCTATCTGTCCGTTAACCGCCTTTCCTTCACTTGTTTTGCCGGCAGACTCAACAATCGCTTTCAACGTGTTTAACCCCAAAGAAGTGCTTGTTTCGATTGACGGAAAATTCCGTAAACTTATTAGCGACTCAGAGCAGATGTTGAAAGTGACAATTTCTAAGAATGTGACGTCATTTATCAGGTTTGAGTGCGACTTTTACGATCGATTAAGAAGTCGGTTGCTCTTTAAGGGAACAGAATGACAAACCAACCTGGCGATCAATGCAGAAGAATTATCGTTCTGGATACCTCTGCGTTTATAGCGGGGTTTGACCCATTCTCTTTAAGCGAAGAGCAAGTAACCGTTCCTAGCGTGGAAGAAGAAATAACGAGGAACTCAATGATTTGCACGCGGTTCAGGACAGCCATCGAAAGTGGAAAATTAAAAATCAGCTGTCCCCGCAAAGAGTTTTTAGACGGTGCCAAAGTTTTTGCAAGTAAACTCGGTGACTCGTACCTGTTGTCGAAGGCAGACACACAACTTTTGGCTTTGTCGCTTGAACTGAAATCGGAAGGCTACACGCCTCAAATCGTCACAGACGACTATTCTATCCAAAATGTTGCGACGCGAATGGGGATTGAATTTTTGGCTCTTGCCACTTTCGGCATCAAACGCCTTTTAGAGTGGATAAGATACTGCCCGGCCTGCCATAAAGAGTACCCAGCAAACTGCGCATCCAAAGAGTGTTTGGTCTGCGGCACGCAACTTAAGAGAAAGCCGCGTAGAACCGTCAAAAATGTCGATACGTGAATGGGCTAGGTTTCTTTTGCGACTTCGGTGATCGTGTCCTCAAGGATAGCTAACGCGGAATCCAGCAGGTCAGTTTGTATGGTAAGCGGAGGGACAATTCTAAGAGTTGAAACTCCGCAGGTGACAACTGCTACTCCCCGTTTCCAGGAGCGGACCATGACGTCGGAGGCTTTTTTCGCGGCAGGTTTTCTTGTTTCTTTGTCCTCGACGAGCTCCACGCCGATCATCAGGCCTTTTCCGCGGACATCTCCAACTATGCTGTTGGTTTCTCCGAAATCAGTCAGTCGTCTCTTGAGATAATCGCCCTGCTTGTTCGCGTTGGCCAGCAGCTGCTCGTCTCTCATGATATCTAGGACCGCGAGTGCTGCGGCGCAGGACACGGGGTTTCCTCCGAAGGTGCTTGCGTGAGAACCACCAGTCCAGTCCATGATGTTTGCTTTTGCGATGGCAGCACCTATGGGTAAGCCCGAAGCTAAAGCCTTGGCACAGCAGATTATGTCGGGTTCAACGCCCCAATGCTCGATGGCGAACCATTTGCCTGTTCTGCCTATGCCTGACTGCACTTCATCGTCGATAAGAAGTATCCCGTATTCGTCGCTGATTTTCTTTAGTTTCTGGAAAAACTCTGGCGGAGGAACCACGTAGCCGCCTTCCCCTTGGATAGGCTCGAAAAGGATCGCTGCCACATCTTCAGGAGGCATGTACTTGTGCAGTACCTGCTCTTCAATGAAGTCTGCGCACCAATAGTTGCAGTTTGGACGCGTCAACTTGAACGGGCAACGGTAACAATACGGGTACGGGACATGAGCTACGCCAGGCATCATCGGAGAGAAATATCGTCTTTGGACCCCTTTGCTCGCAGTAAAAGCAAGCGAACCCATCGTTCGACCGTGAAAAGCGCTGATGAAGCCGACGAACAGGGGTTTTCGAGTGTGCCACCGGGCAAGTTTAATCGCTGCTTCGATAGATTCGGTGCCGCTGTTTCCGAAAAACGTTTTTTTCTTGGATTCGCCAGGCGTAATTTCTGATAGTTTCTCTGCCAAGTTAATAGCCACTTTATAGTAGAAGTCTGTGTTGGAGTAATGCAGAAAGCGGCCGCACTGAGCATTTATTGCGTCTACAACGCGGGGATGGCAGTGGCCCACGTTCATGCAGGCTATACCAGAGTTAAAGTCGATGTACTCATTCCCATCAACATCTCTAACTATGCAGTCGTTCGCTGACTCAACAACGAACGGGTAATACCGCAGGTAAGATGGCGAAACAAACTGTTCATCCTTCGAAACAAGCTCTCTAGCCTTTGGACCAGGCGGAGAAACGACAATTTTCGGATAAAGCATCTGGAGAAAACTCCAAAAAAAATCTAGTAATCAAGCAATATTAACCTTTACCCGTCTGAAAAAATCGAGGCTAAGTCAGAGAAACGTTAGAATCAAAATAAGAATCAGCCCTTCCAAGGCGAAGACTGGAATTGCCGTTTGCTTGATTTTTTGAATTGCTCGATGAACCAGAGTTGTCATTGACTTCAATCGTGCTTCGCCGATGGCTCTGACTTTGGGAACAACCAGTTGCAGACAACCTGCCTTTGAGACTTCCAGGTTTCCTTCTGCCTTCTTTGCTACGTCAAGAATAATTCGGGTTAGCAACTCCTGATCCATGGCTTCACCGATAGGGTGGTAACCGTGACGGGCTTGACGACTTGTTACGATGGCGCTAACGGCGTGCGTGTCTGTGGTGAAGACTTCGCTCTCGATAAAACCGGTTGATGTCAAAGCGGCGAGAAGCTTCTCCCGCAACCCAGAAACCATGTTGTTGCCGTCAATAATGATGTAAGCGGTCTTCTGCTTTTGTACTTCAACAACTAAAGCGGTTATTCCGCCTGTACCCATGCCTTCCTTTAAAGAAAACTCTGGGGGGTAAACGCTGGCGGCGCCGACTCTGAACTGGCTGGTGGGTTGCGCTACTGCTTTCTGGAGACATTTCGAAGCGGCACTTCGCAGGGCGTCTAAATGTTCGTCTACATACACTTTTTCAGTCAGGCTGTTGTGGGCGTTTACGACCATGGCGTGTTTCAACCCGAATTTTGCCGCTTCATCGCTTACGATGCGACCTAACTCTTCAGGAAGATCTTCAGTTGTTTCTGGAGCAAGCGTAAAACTGAGAAAAACCGTATCCCCAAAGAGTTGGCACGAAGCCGAGGCAACTTCTTCAGAGACCCTTACGAAAAGCGACGCCGAATCAGCTGACACCTTAAACTTTGCTGAAGCCAGCACTTGGGAAATGATTTTTTGGTTTTGCGCTTGTGACGCTAAATCACGTTCGTGCCCCAAAATGCCTAAGGGTGTGCAGGCTTCGCAGTTGTATTCTTTTTGAAATTCATGTTTCAACATTGACGGCAAGAGACTGCTGCCTATGTTCTTGAAGGGTCCAGGATGAACAGACGGCACGATGATAGCGGCTTTAGGCTTTGATGATTCAAACTTCAAGATTTTAACTTCAACATCTGTGTCTTCGCCCATTTCTTCAAAGAATTTTTCAAGAGGCGCATTGGCACCCGTTACCCAGTTAGCCATGAAGGCTTTGAAGAGGGGAAGCGAAGAAATAGAATATATCTCCCCTAAACGTTTGACGGGGTAAAAGAAAAGCAGCGCCGTCAACAAAGCAACAACAGGAGACAGAACGATGAAAGGCAAAAACCGCAAAGTGATCCCGCTTGATGTGCCAGCCCAAAGAACGGCAAATGGCACCAGACAGAGGATCGGTTGAACCAGAACGGATAGACCCCTCCGCCACGAAGGTGCATCGGACATTGCCATAAAAACTATGATTCTAAGAGTTACAACTGCAGCGAAACCGATCAGGGTAAGCTTTTCCCACAGTTGCCAACCGAAGGGGAATCCCAACGCCACACCGATAAATACGAAGATCAGCCAGAAAACCATGCCAACCAACGACACCACATTAGTACGCCTCAGAGTGAAAATCGGGTCTTTTCGAAGAACCAGTTTGCTCACTATTAAGTCTGCGAAGACCGTAAGGGCAAAAAGTGAAAGAGCAAGCAGGAGAGCACGAATTAAGCCCTGAGATGGAACTGCGTAAGTCAACAGACCAATCACAAAGCAAACAACCGCGAGGACTACAATTGTTAATTTTTGCGATGGAAGAGTAAACATGGATCGATAATGTTTCTTCGCGTCGTCTATGGAACGGTTAAACGACTTTTGGTCTTCCATGTTTTCAGCTCAGGGTTGATTCTCTTATGGAAGCGGTGAGCCTTATTAAAATTTAGCAAGTTGAACCGCAACATTCACACAGGAAATACATTTTTTCTACAATGGATGGCTGATTCAAAGGTTGTTTTGGCACGTAGAAGTTAAAGCCGAAACGAAAAAACGGGTTCTTCAGCTATACAAACCAAAGAATGAACATACCGTCTCGGGGTAATTGTTTTATCTTTAATTTGACTTATGAGTTTGTTTGCGATGGCTATGTCGGAACGTGACTTGCCCCCTTCGATATTTCACATGCTGGAGCGAAACGTGGGCAAGAAAATTAGGGTAATCATTGACCCAGCCTATGGTTTTGAGGGCACCTTAGCCGCGGTGACTCATGATCCGTCGGGAATCTGGCTTTCCGAAGCAGAGGCCATCGTTTTAAGGTCAACCATTGCGCAACCGATACCACAGATTACAAGCCGAGAAGAAAGAAGTGAAATATTTCTACATCTAAATTCAGTTCAGAGAATAGAAGTTCTACACCCTACAACGTCTAGACGGTGAAATGAGGCTTTAGACAGGGAAGAAAATTTTAGCCAACACCGAGAGAACGATCAATGCGACTGAGAAAACTACAAGCAACTCGGGTCTCATTTTTATTCCTTCGGTTTCTTCCTCGAAGAATCTGAGCAACCCTGCGCTTGCTGCGGGCATTGGACCGGTATCTTTCTTTTTCCTTCTGCTACTCACTATTTATCCCTGCCCCTCAATGTGACCATATCCATTAATTAATGTTGCGCAGACCGTGGGTTCAAAACCTTGAAGGCATTTGGGTGAGAAATGTTTAAACTCAGCTTTGTTTAGTCACTAAAATTGAGGGAAGTTTATGGACATAAGCGAGTTCCAGCAGATGATGCGGCAACTATACTTCAAAAGAGACTCTGAACGCGGAGTGGAAGAAACATACAATTGGCTTGTTGACGAGGTCGGGGAGTTGGGGGAAGAAATCAAGAAAGGAACCGATAAGGTAGCCACTGAGAAAGAATTCGCGGATGTCATCGCATGGCTTGCCTCTCTTGCCAACATAATGGGAATTGATCTTGAGCGGGCAACCATAAACAAGTATAATCATAAATGCCCGAAATGTCAGCAATCGCCGTGCCAATGCACATTCTAACCCTGCAGGCGCTTCTGCCCTAAACCGGTAGCGGCCCAAAAGTAAGGTCTTCGTCCATTTCGGGTTACGATTCCTTCATCTTTGAGAAGATGAAGATGATATGTCACAACATTGTAGGAAAGAGCTGTCCTCTTGGCTATTCTCGGGGCGTCGTATGGTTTTTCCTCCAAGATTTCCAGAATTTTGCTTCTAGCTTTAAGCCCGCATTTTACGTTTCGAACGTTTTTCAGGTAAGCGTTAGGATGCACAGAGTCACCGTTAGAATACTCAGCGGTTTAGGTTGAAAAGCTTTAGCTACCGAAATCGAAAAGTTTGGCTTGTTTTGGCTTTTTGTTATCGAACATGGATGCTATTTCTTCTTTTATGAGAACCATGCGTTGTGTGTAGTAGGTGGGTAAACCGTACTTGTCGACCAGTTGCTGTGCCGCAACCAGATACTTCTCTATGTTGCCTTGGTAAACGGTGAGAGTTAACTTGCCGCCGCAGAAGGGGCATTTGCCTTTGAGGGGCAATCGACGAAACTTCTTGTTGCATGATTTGCACCTGAACGATTGTGTTGAGAAAGCACGCAGGTTTCCAGCTATGTCTCTGATGAGGTGGGTTGTCAATACTTTTAACGCCACGCGTTTCACGTCTACGGCGTCAATTCTTTCTCCCAGTTCCAATTGCTTGTCGAGTTTATCCGCCATGGACTTGAATTCTTTGTATGCGCTGTTAGCATTCCCGATGTTGATGTTGGTCACGGGTGTCGTGTACTGGAAGCCTTCGAACTGGGCTTCTGTTCCGAGCCTATGGCTGATGACGTCCATGATGGAGCTTACTGGCCCCGCTTCTCCTTTATCCCAGGTTTTTAGGTAGAACTCAATAGGGTAAGTCTGGTCAACATCGAAGTCATGAGCTTGCCTCTGAACTTCCTTGGTGTTGACGAATGGAATCAGCAGTATAGGCGCATCCATAATTCCTCCGATTTGAGCGGGCAAGTAAACCCGTGAAAAGTTTAGAAGAGTATCCAGCGCCAACATAATCGCGTCTTCATCCCCATCGCAGTCACGACGTTTAGCCGAGTGCCAGATCGGATGCGCGTAGATCAGGTTGCGGTCCGTGTAGCCGATGATACGCCCCAGAATGCAGGCGCACGTGTGAGGAGCCAAACCGAAAATGAGATGCCCAACAAGGTCTTCAGGTTTCTTAACCTTGTAGTAAGGGGGAAGCTTATAGACTCGGATGAGCAAATCATCAATGAAAGCCGCAATCTGAAGAAAGTACTCTCCTGCTTTCCACGGAATCACGACATCCTGAACTTTGAGCTCACAAACCTGATTTGGATCCGTCAAGAGGAAGCCGTGTGTATCGTAGCCGTATCCCAGCTCCCTAATTTTTTCAACTGAAATCCCAACTTCTGCAGGGGTAAAATGGGTTAAAGGAGCGTTTGTGCCGTCGAAACGGATTGTCCCGTCTTTGTAAACTGACAACTCGTACTTTGCCCGCAGAATTCCCTTCTCGACAATTTCAGGAGTTTTATTGAGGTTAGTTAAGCCTTTAACACCCCGCAACTGTTTCGGAGCTGAGTAGCCGAGCGACTTGCAGGCGTCATCGACAAGCTGCTTAAAGTTAATTGACTGCCGCTGGTACTCAACAGGTTCTGCCTTGCAGGTCGGGCAGGGATTGTCTTTCAACGGCTTTCCGCAGCGCGGACAGCACTTCTCTTCCACGGTTTCGTTGCCGCAACTTGGGCACTTTATCCTTCTCGTATAACTTTTGCAGTTGGGACACTTGCGCTTCACCATTTCAACGAAAACGTGTTCTTGTTTTGCGGCTTCCAAAAGGTCTCGGTGTGTGCCCCCAGCTAAGCTTACGGGGAAAAGAACGTGGACAAGAGGCTTCATCTCGCGGCGTTTAGCCTTTTCAGGGCGCCCCATGCGTCCCCCAACGTATGTTGGAGCCTTGTCCTTAATCTGGATCCCGGAGAGCCTACTGATCGCGTCCGTTACGGAGAGGATTTGGGAGGCATCAACCGTTCTATCGGTTTTGTAACCGAGACTGAAAGCGAAAGCAGTAGCGTCTTCCCCCTCCATAATGATTTTTCCGTCCACTATCTTGTGCGGAGCGAAGATTTTCCTGAGCAACACCGTGACGACTTGGTTGTCATCGCCTGCGATTCTGCATACAAAACCGTCACCCATCGTTGTTTCTGAAGAGCACATCCAACTCCTCAATTGCTCAACCTCTTGGGTATTGCATAGGCTAGTCCAAAAGAAGGTGGAGTTGGGATGCAAAGGAACGCCAAGTTTCAGGCTGAGAACTATTGCTTCTTTAGCGGTAGGCTTGTTGTTGAAAGGGTCATCTAGGAACCCTTTGAGTCTTTCTGTGGATAAATGAGATCTTTCGGCGGTTTCCTGCAGATCATCGGAGGTTTTGTTTTTGATTTGACGTTGGAGATCTTTTACCCACCATTCCTCAACGTACCCTGAAGGGGGAAGGCTCTTGTTTGAGTAGAGGAAGTCTCCGAAGCTGATGAGGATGTCGCCTAAGAACAGGATTTTCTGGATTTTGCCCTTAGCATCCGCGAAATTGCGCGTCGAAACGCGGACAACCGAGTTGTCTTTAAGGAGAACAACAGGCGGTTCAATCGAGTCAACTGGAAGAGTAACGCATCCTTTCCCTGGAAGCTCTAATCGCATCTGCGTTCCTGCCGCGAGAAAGTTATCAAGCACAAGCATGGTTGCGGGATGAATGCCTACAGCTGACAAGCCAGTGTTCCGTGATCTGCCGTACCGTAGCCTGAAGCCGCCGCGCCGTGAGGGAAAAGCAAAGATCGGCCGCCCAGCTATCACGTCATCCATGAAACCGCCTGTCTTCTTCTCTGACTTCTTCTTGAACTCTTTGAGCCAATCCCAACCCTGAAAACCAATTTTGTTGATAATGACGAAAACTTTTTGGGCACGCCCCACAATCCCATCGTTAACAACTCTGAGCGCGCCACCTCTTACTCGGTTTGTTTCCACTCGGGGAAGATTCCGGTAAGAGGAAACTTCAACTGGGTCGGATTCCGTGCCTGTGCATTCGACTGGAATCAGGTTGAGGGCTTTCTTTAACTCCTCGTCAGGAATGTGGTATTGGAAGCGTCCTACTGATCGTTCGTAAAGCCTGAGCTCTTCAGTGAAACGGGAGATCTCTTCTTCCGTTGGCTTGTACCTATCCAACGCTAACTGCTGCCTCACGAAATCGCCTACAACCAGAGTTAATGCTTGGTCTGTACCACCCGCTGACCTAATCGGACCCGCGAAGTATATAGCCAAGTATCGAGTTCTGTCGGCGTTTGTCTTTATTTTAACTTGTGCGATTCCTTGAATGGGCGCCGCCGTTAAGCCTTCAGTGAAAATTGCAAGGGCTGTCCTAATCGCCTGTTCAGCCAGCTTCTCAGGGTCTTCTGTGCCAAACTTGCCTAAAACGATTTCCTCGGCGACTTTGAAGGCTATTTCCTCCCGTTGCATCTTTGTGCTTAATTCTCTGATGCTTAACGCAACTTGCTTTGGTCCAACCAGCCCCTCCACCAAATCAGCGATATCTTGGGCAATAATGCATTCTGTTTTCTTGGCGGGGTCTAAGCCCAAAGATCGTGCGCTGTCGCTTATTGCATACAAGTGCTTCAGCTCGTTTTCCATTGTGTCAATGTAGCTTCGATAGCCCTCGCTAATGTTCAAGGCACAGGTTCCCTTCGCAACATATACAATAATGGGTTATTTTGCTTTTCTAAAAATAAAGTACAATATGCAGAACCAATAGTGAGGACAGTTAAGCCTTCACAGTTTTAATTGCCGCGATGATCTCAGCGACCCTTTGCTTAGAATCAACGGTCTCAGTAACGTTGCCCGTTACAATAATGTCGGCTCCTGCAGAAGCGGCAGCTAATGCTTGCTCCTTGTTTCTTATTCCGCCGCCTACTATTAGCGGTATTTCAATAGCGTGCTTAACGGCATGGATCATTTCTGGAGGCACCGGGTTCTTCGCTCCCGAACCGCCTTCAAGATAGATGAACCGCATACCGAGATATTGACCAGCCAATGCATGAGCCGCGGCAAGTTCCGGTTTGTTGTAGGGCACGGAGATAGCTTTTCCAACGACGCCGGCGGTCCCGCCTTCGCCGACGATTATGTAGCCCATTGATAAAGGTTCTAACCCGTATTTTTTAACAAGCGGTGCGCCGAGGATTTGTGCGCCAATAAGAAAGTAAGGATCAACCGAGTTCAGAAGCGACATGAACCAGATGGCGTCTGCATGGCAGCTGATGCCAGTTACATTGTTTGGGAAAAGTATCGTGGGAATAGTTACGCGGTACTTGATGGCCATGACGACTTCGTCGAGATGCGTCTGAGAAATAAAGGTTGAGCCTCCGATCATGACGGCAGCTGTTCCGCTGTTTTTGGAGTTTTCAGCTATACGTGAGGCGTCTTGGGCTGTCACTTTCTCCGGGTCGATAAGTGTCAGGTGAATGGAGCCTTCAGCTTTTATTCTTTCGATCAAATATTTTTCTATAGGCCCTAGCATGCCAATAATCCTTCGATTACTCTTTCTTTAAGTTCGGGAGTGGCGTTCTCTTACCAGAACCGTAAACTCGATCGGTCAACATGCAATAAACGTCAACTTCACCTTGAGCTTGCTTAACAGGAAATTCTTCCTTAAGCCCGCAACTACTGCATTGAGCAACAGCATGACCGCCGTCTTCTCGGGAAATTTCAACCTTAACGGTTTCTTTGCCGCATCTGGGACAAGAAAAGAATTTTGGTAAACGTTTCTTTGGGATATGAACAACTTTCTTTCTTCTTCGACCCAAGTCACAACAGCCTTCAAATCGAGGTATTGTTGACTAATATTTAGGCTTGTCCTTAAATACTTGCCTACAAACCAAGAGTATACTGGCTGGGTGAAGCCGAATGAAACTGACACCTTCTGTCTTCGACATAGACTTTTCAGAAACGCAAGAAAGAATCTGCCGCTTTATCAAAGAATACGTTGAAAACGCCGGAGCCAAGGGAATCATGCTTGGTCTGTCCGGCGGAATCGACAGCGCCTTAATAGCCGCTCTTTCAAGTCTTGCGATTGGTGGAAAAAACGTCTTAGCCCTTATGCTTCCTGAAGAGGAAAACTTCAGCCAAAAGGATATCGACGACGCGAAGGCGGTGGCGGATCAATTTCAACTGGAAACCAGTATCTGCGACATGACAGAGGTCACGAAATGCTTCTATAAGCAGATTCCCATATTTGATTCTAACGACAGGCTCTGCAAGGGAAACATCAAGGCAAGAACCCGGATGATTTTTCTATACTATTACGCGAACAAATTCAGCAGGATTGTTTGCGGCAGTTCTGATAAATCGGAAACGATGATGGGCTACTTTACGAAATGGGGAGACGCCGCCGCCGACATAATGCCCATTATGGATCTCTACAAGACCCAGGTTCGTAAACTCGCAATTCACTTGGGAATCCCACAAGAACTTGCCTCAAAGCCGTCCACTCCAGCGCTTTGGCCTGCACAGATGGCTGAGACAGAAATAGGCATAAAATACGAAACCATGGATCTCATCCTCTACGGCTTGGAGCGATTCATGACCACGGGAGAAATTGCCAAGGAGATAGGTGTTGAAAAATCCTTGGCCGAAACAGTCAAGCGTAGATGGCTCAGCAATGAGCACAAAAGAAGAATGCCGATTGCACCTAAGATAGGCTTCAGAACTGTGGGAATCGATTTTAGGCTTCCAAGGCACAAATACTAAAACGGGGAAAGACGGATGAAAGACAAAATAAAAGTTGCACTTGCCCAAGTAAGCAGCAAACGAGAAGATAAAGAAGCAAACTTTCAGAAAATTGAGAAATTGACATTCAAAGCCAAGGAACAAGGGGCAAATCTTGCTATTTTCCCAGAGATGTCACTAACGGGCTATGTGGTTCACGACCAAATCTATGAGTTGGCGGAAAAGATTCCAGGGCCAATCGTTAAGAAGGCGGAAGCGTTAGCAAAGAAGACAGGGATGCATTTCATTTTTGGAATGCCTGAATTAAGTGAGAAAACCCAAGCAACGGTTTTCAACACCGCGATCTTTGTCGGTCCCAAAGGTCTGATAGGCAAATACCGCAAAATGTACTTGCCAACCCACAGTGTCTTCGAGGAAAAAAGATATTTCCGACCAGGTTACCAAACGGCAGCTTTCCAAACAGACATCGGCAACATTGGCCTATGCATTTGCTACGACATTTTCTTCCCAGAGGTGCCCAGACTCACCCGCTTGAAGGGTGCACAACTAATAGTCTGTATATCTGCGTCCCCGGCGATTCGCAGAAGTTACTTTGAAACATTAACTTGCGCCAGAGCAATCGAGAATACAGCTTACGTGGCCTACGTAAACCTTGTAGGAGTTCAAGATGGCTTGCAGTTTTGGGGGGGAAGCAGGCTTGTGAGCCCGAACGGCGACGTTGTAGTGAAGGCAAAGTACGACGAAGAAGATTTTGTAACATGTGAAGTGGATTACAGCGATCTGCGAACAGCTGAGGCCTTTATTCCTACCCTCAAGGATTTAAGACCCGAACTTTTCGACAAATTAAAAGAGTACTCAGAATTTCTCTAACAAATAGGTTATAAGAACTTTCGAAATCACAAGCGCATCACAGGAGCATCACACGCCGTGATATTATGCCTCATTCATGGGAAATCACAGTGATGTCAACGTGATGGATGATGTCACGTTCGTCACAGGAAGTAATCATTTGGGGAAACAGACTGTAAAGCCAAAAAACTGTGTGGAGAACGGTCTAGAAGGCGTCATAAATCCACCATTTTGGTTAAATAATCAAGACACGGTTTAAGCAAAAATTGTTAGTTTTTGTCTAAAGTCGAAAAGGGATCACGTTCTTAAGAGGTAAGAATTGCGTCGCTATCCACTAAATATGGCTACCACGCACCTAAAGTATAAAAAAGGATACCATTATTACTCAACAAGTCATTTGGGTCGTATTTATAGCCTCTAATCTCAACGAATTACCATGTTTGCACGCAACAAACCTTAAAAACTCAAGCCAGTATACAAAAATGTATTCACAAAGATATACGGAGGGAATTCGAGTTTGAAGCTAAAGGACGGCGTGCAAGCGTGGTTAAATGGCGCTTTGAACGACCCTATTGTTCAGATATTGGCTAAAAACAGCCAATTAACTAAAATCCAACTCGAAACGCTCATGATCGACGTGTTGGCTGAAAATTTAGCAGGCAAACAGCTAAAATATGATGAAAAAGCCAACTTGCGGCTAACCAAGGCCAAAATAAGTCGCGGAGCGTTTAATAGGACGCTAAGGCAGTCAAAAGAAAACGTCATAAAATCGATCTACACCGTCCTACTTTTAGGGTATTTAGGAGTGTTTGAGAGTACAACTCTTGACCCGTATCTCGAAATAGCCAATAAACTGCACGAATATGTGGAGGCACACCAAGACATGCCAGGCAAGGAAGAAGAACTAAAAGACCATCTAAAAGTCATAGAAATCATACGCCAGGAGCTAGAAACGAGTCTAAAACGGCTTTCCAGTCCAACAGAATCCTCTATGTGACGTCACAAATCACGGTTGCAATTAACTTTTCTTAACAAGAGCGGGAGCATAAACGACTGAAACAATAAGGGCTTCTTTAAGCCAATAGGAGAAAAACAGCCGTAAATCGGGGATTTTTCAATGTGTTACGAAGTTGATTCCTAACTAGAAGAGAATTGTGATCTGTGATGTCATACTTAATTGGCATTGACATCACCGAAATCCTTAAAAAGTCCATGAATAACTGTGATGTGTGATGCAACGGAGTAAGTCACGCATGCGTCACAAGGGGGTCAAATCACGACTGACTTTACCTGGGCAATCTTGCCAGTTCTGGCGGCAGTTACAGTGGGGATTTCAATTGAATACTACAGCCAGATACGCAAAGCGCAACGGGAATATGAGAAAGCAAAGAATGCTGTTGAAGACATTGTAATGAGTTTTCATAGAGAACTCAAGCGTGAAGCTGAAAAATTGGATATTGTCGCCTTCAAAATTGAGGGTAACTTTGCTAGAGCCGACGAAGGCGTCAAAAAAGCAGAAGGCGTGGAAAAGAAATTGGTGCCCATTGAAAGCCAAATCAACATCGTGTCACAGAGTCTCAAGCAGACCAGTACAAACATCCTATCGGGTTTAACCGGCTTAGAAAAAAAGATTCAGAACATCGAGACGGCTCAAGAAGCCGTAAGGACAAAGATCGCCGGGTTTGAAGAGCAGATCCAAAAGCTCAACGCATCACCCGAGATTCCGACTGAACAGCTCTTGCAAGTCATGCCAATTAAACGTGATAAAGCGATGGCGGCTCTAACCGAAACAGAGATTATTGTGCTGGAAAATTTGTCTTCAGAGGGACCAAAAACGGCGCCCGAGATCAAAGAGCAAGTGCACCTGAGCAGAGAGCACACTGCAAGGCTGATGAAGAAACTGTACGAAGGCGGCTACGTGGAAAGGGAAGTAGGCAAAATACCCTTCAAATACTCAGTCAAAATGGAAATGGAAAAGTTGCTAAAGAAGACTCAAAACTCCCCTGCGGCCTAAATTTTCTTCGTATCTGCGTTTACTTTACGGTTTGTTTTAGGATTGCCTGCGGAATGTTGGGTGCGGTTCTGTACTTCAAGTTGTTGGGTCCACCAGTCCGCAGCAACATGCCCTTGCTGGCCAAACGAGAAAGGTAGGTGGATACTGTGCTTAGCCCTATGGGCTCCTTAAGGTCTTGCTCGTAAACCGACTGGATATCCTTGGACGAAAACCAAATCAACGGAAAGCTCTTCTGAATTATCACCTGTACCTTGTCAAAACGTGAAAGAAGACTGTTTGTCAGGGCAGACGTTGGGTTTGAGGTTGGGTTTTCGCTCGGTGCGCCGCCTAGCAATTCTACGAGGTCTAAGAGACGTAGAGCTTTATCCCGGGTCACTTGACCCTCAAAGGCGATGGTGTATCGGTTGCCATCGTTATCGAACAGCTCCACGCGCATTTTTCGAGCTGGCATTACGTGCACCTTAAGGGCTTCACAACTCTACACTTCACACCTTATAGCTGTTATGGTGAAAGGGGTAAAAAGAAGAACACAAAAGAGAGCCTGTTTTGGGCAAAAACGTTAAATTTTCACTCTATTCAACATAACTGACTTCACTGGAAAGTGAAACAGTCGAAAGATTGTTGCTATTGCTCAGTTCTGCTTCTCCAGAGGAAGCGTAGGGGTGCCTTGTTCACTGTAAAATGACAGAAATAAGGTAATTTCAAAGAAAATGGAGGCAGTTAAGCGACAAAATCAATGCTATTTCACATGTATTCACAATTTTGTGAACAGAAATCAGGCTTGTGAAGAAAAGTTGTTTACTCACAAGACAATTAGATAAAAATCCCTTAAGTCATGTTTGATTGAAGTCAATTTCAGTGCTCCTCGAAAGATTTTTCCATAGTAAATGCGATCAAGGCACACCCCTGCGTTTCCTGTCGAGCCTTTCAGGCAAAAAAGTAGCTTAGAATCTTTCTAAAAAATTTTGCAGAACTTTTATCTAAATTCCTAAATCAATCTTCTTAATATACTAATGTGTTATTTAATACTTAGAGTATTTATTATAAATATTATAATTAATTGTTTTTTCTTTTCTTGCTAAATTTTTTCCAGTAGAAACTTTGGGGTGTGTGTCAACTCAGTTTCGGCTACTTGTCATACGGAGCAATCATAGATTTTTAGGATTATTGTGTTTCACAACCAGTTTTTTGTACTGTATCCTTTATCTGTTCCACTCGAACTATCGGTTGTACCTCTGAAACTTGGGGCGTGGGAAGGTTGGCAAATTCGAATGTGCTAGATGAAGTGTTCGAAAACTTCGTTAATGGGGTTAAATTGTTCAAAGATCGAGAAGTGCTAAGGCATGATTATGTTCCTGAAAAGTTACCTCATAGAGAAGAGCAAATAAAACTGCTTGGTCAAACGGTAGCGCCCGTTCTAAAGGACGCTCGATGCTCTAACATTTTTATCTACGGAAAAACAGGAACTGGCAAAACAGCAGTCGCAAAATATGTTTTGAGCCACCTTGAATGTAAAGCAAAAGAATACGGCGCTCAGGTAAAATTCTGCTATATAAACTGCCGAATGACAGGTTCAGAATACCGGGTTTTCGCAAGCCTAAGCCAAAGCGTCGGCATGACCATCCCTTTTACAGGTTTATCCGTCGGAGAAGTTTTTGACAGGTTCAGAGCCGGCCTTGATTCCTCCCAAATCATTTTCATTGTTGTACTCGATGAAATCGATGCATTAATTAAGGATCGGGGAGACGCCTTCATGTACGAGCTAACCCGAATAAATGAAACCCTGACCAAAAGCAAAGTCGCGATAATCGGGATTTCAAATGACCTTCGATTAAAGGAGTTCTTGGACCCTCGTGTTTTCAGTTCACTCAGCGAGGAAGAACTAGTTTTCAGGCCCTATGACGCTGCGGAACTTAGAAACATCCTCTCGGAACGTTCAAAGTTGTCTTTCCGGGAAGGTGTATTGTCAGAACCAGCCCTCAGTGTTTGCTCGGCTTTGGCTGCCGCGGAGCATGGGGATGCACGGCGCGCGCTGGATCTGTTGCGTGTGGCAGGAGAAGTTGCTGAACGCCAAGGCGCCAGCACGATCACTGAGGAGCACGTGCGCTTAGCTGAGAAGCATATTGAGCACAACCGGGTAGTTGAAGCCCTCAAAAACTTAACGCTTCACTCAAAACTAGTGCTTTTAAGCGTTTACCACCTGAACAAGCCAAGCGCCACCACGGGCGAAATATATGATGTCTACAATGAGTTGTGCGGTGAACTCGGTGCTGGTCTTCTGACCCAGCGCAGGCTTGGCACTTTGATTAATGAGCTTGACTCGATGGGTCTCGTGAATGCTAAAGTCGTAAGTATGGGAAGGTACGGCAGAACCAAAAAGATCCGACTTGAAATTTCAAGAAGCCTCATCCGAGACGTGTTCACAGACGACGCCCGGTTTAGCCAACTGATTAATTATTCTCCTCAAGGTTCACGCAGAACATCTTCCAACCTTACCCAAGAACAGAACACTTAAAGAAATGAGAGTATGGTGGTTTCTAGTGTTTGCAGGTTTACAACTGGAACCTTTCCGGGCGTCGGAACCAGCCCCAATTTTTCCATATAGTCGGTTTGCTGTTGCCAGCCGCCTGAATTTACGACAAGGACCCCTCGATAATTGCAGTAACCTAAGACGTGAATGTGACCAGCGTGAAAGATGTCTGGCACCCTCTCAATGACCAGGTGGTCGCGGTTTTCTGGAGAAAGCAACGTTTTTCCCCCGTAGGCGGGGGCTAAATGGCGACTTTGCATAAGTAGCTTCATTGCTTTTTCTGGGTGGTCATGGTCCATCCCGGGCACCACGCCTATGATGTCGTCTAAGCTACGGCCGTGGTACATTAGAACTTCCACGCCGTGCAGGCTTAGCAGGCACGGGCTTCCGACTGAGTGGATGTTGCTCTTTCCCTGCATTCCCTTCAAGTAGCCCTCGGGTATGGCTGGTTGAGGCAAGGCTTTGCGTGCGGCGTCATGGTTGCCTGGAGAAATGACCACTTCGATGTAGCTGGGGATTTTTTCGATGTATTTGAATGCAAAATCGTATTGTTTATGAACATCCCTTATTGACAATTCTTTAGCTTGGCCAGGGTAGACTCCGACGCCGTCAACTATGTCCCCTGCGATCAAAACGTACTTCACTCTGCCGGCTATTTCCCTCATCTGCTCATCCCCGTATTTGCCTCTAAGCCAAAGTATGAACCGCTTAAATGCTTCTTTTTCGAATTTGGTGCTGCCGATATGAAGATCCGACGTTAAAACGGCGTAGATTGCCTCTTGCGCTCGCTGCTGGGTTTTTCTGCCGATTTCTGGAAAAATAATGTCTTCAGCGAGGAAAAGATTTGTGCGCGTCTTGATTACCGCTAAACATACAACCGTGTCGGGCATAAGCATGAGCGCTTTTTTGCGGACATCCTCAGGGGCTTTTTGAGGCACCAAAACTGTGGCGGTCCCCTGGAGGTCTTCAACCGAGAGAACTATATGGTTTTTTGAGTCTCTTTTCTCACTTATCATACAGATTATTTTAAGTTTTGTTTTAGCAGGCGATTTAAGAGCTTCAAGTATCGGCGTCGCAGCTCTCACATCGATTCTTTGCCTAAGCAACCGCTCGACACGTCTAAATCTGTCTTGAAAATATAGAAGATACTCATCAATGGAGCCGTTGGAGCTAAGCTTGCCTGTTGCATCCTCCAATACGTTGATTTCAGCTTTTATGTCCTTAGCGAAAGGGTAAAAAGCGACTTCAGCCGCGCCGGTCTGATCTATTACAGACGGCGGTTGCTCCACGACGATTTGGTCGGGTTCAAATCCCTCGGCTTGAACTGCCGGACCCGTTAGCTGTTGCAATAGAGCTTCCAAAAAGATTTTGTCAATGAAAAGTGGTTTCTCTTCTAGGTCTGCTAATTTTTGAAGCGCCAAGTCCATAATGTCAACTGGATCAGCCGTGTCTGCGTTTTGGCTCAAAAAAGCAAAAGCTTCGCTGTCCAATTGGTACCCAGCCGCGATTGTCTCCTGGATTGCTTTTTGAAGTTTTTCTTGCCCGCTCATGCGCTTCGCTTGCCGTTTGCTTGACAGCTTTATGCTTACCCTCTTATGTCTATGACTTATTTACCGTTTTTCGTTTGAAAGCTAATATTTTTTCACTTGTCTCCAATGGAGATTTAACCTTGGGTTCTGTTGTTTATCGTTGATTATTCAAAATCAAAATGATTTATATAATTGAACCTTGGTTTAGATGTGTTATATCACGCTTGAGGGATCCTTTTTGGCTGATCTGCGCAAGATTCAAAAAACGCCCACAGGCACATTTTTTGTTTGTTTACCGAGAGATTGGGCCAAAAAGAAGGGGCTCAATAAAGGCGATTTGGTCTGTATTGACATAACCAGCGACGGCAAAGTTGTTGTTGACGCCGAATATAACGCTGAACCTCCAACCCGAACTACATCCTTGACAGTCGGTCCCTACTTGGGTCGAGAAATTGTGGGCCGATACCTTTTGGGCTACGACACCATTGACATTGAGGCTAAAGACCGAATAGACTCCGCGGCTAGAAGCACAGTTAAGTCGACTGCCAGTTCCCTTTCAGGTTTAGAGATTTTTGAAGAAACAAGCTCGAAGATTTCGCTTCACAGCTTGATGCAGCAACAGCCTTCCACTTCACCAGAAAAAATCCTTCAGCGGAACTACGCCATCGTAGCCGGAATGATTCGAGACGCAACAAACTCCTTCGTTTACGGAGACGTAGAGTTGGCAAAGAACGTCATTGCGAGGGACGATGAAAGCAACAGATTGTATTTTTTGCTGGTTAGGATTTTGCGGACGATAATTCAAAATCCACGATTAAACGAGAAGCTAGGGATAACCCCGATCGAATGCTTAGATTATCGTTTGGCCGCCAGTTTAATTGAAGGCATAGGCGACGCGTGTGTCCAAGTTGCAGGAAAAGCCATTGCTCTGAACGGATTCAAGTTTTCAGGCGAGTTGCAAAAGTTGCTGGTGGAATTGCAAACTATCTGTTGCCAAGCTCATGAACAAGCATTGAAATCTTTTGTAACAAAGGATATTGCTCTAGCCGCGAGCGTGCGTAGCATGCGCGAGGAAGTTGACACAACCGCAAGCGGCATTGAGAAAGTTGCGAAGGGGGCTTCGGTGGATTTAATGCCTCAAATTTTGGCTGTGACATCTTTTCTAAGACAAATTTATGAACGTAGCGTAGACATCGCGGATCTAGTCGCTTGATTATTGCCTCGTTAGTGATTGGTAAAGAGTTAAATTTCAAAGTTTACATTCACAACTGGGGAAAAGGGTATGTCTAGTACTACCGATAAAGTGGCTGAGGCTCTCTACCTGTCAGGTTGCCTAAGATTCGGCAACTTTAAACTCAAATCTGGAGCCATCAGCCCTTACTACATTGACCTTGCCCGATTATTGGCTGCGCCAAAGCAACTGTGCATCATTGCGGATGTTGCTGCCGAGCAAGCAAAGAAGATCGTTTCTGTGAACGACATTAACAAATTGGCTTCGATTGAGCTTAAGGGCGCTCTGATAGTGCCCAGCATCGCTTGTATACTTGATCTGCCTTGCATTATAGTGAGGAAAGAGGAAAAAGCATATGGGGTAATGGGAAGAATCGCGGGCGCAGACGTTGAAAAAGGCGACAGAATCCTTTTCTTCGATGACGTCATAAGCGAAGGGCTTTCCAAAATTGAAGGAATAAAGCCTCTGCAGGAACTCGGCGGCGTCGCAAACGATTTCCTCGTAGTTGTTAACCGAGAGCAGGGCGGCAAAGAGAACCTGGAAAAAATGGGTTTTAGGGTGCATGCTTTAGCTAAAGTGTCTGACTTGGTGAGATCGTTATGCGGCAAATATATTTCGAAAGAGCAGGCCGATGAAGTTTTAGCTTTCGTGAAAGATTTGCAAGTAGTTAAGAGTACCGTTTGAGTATTCGCTCAGTAGCCTTTGCTGAATAGCCCTACTTCAAAAGTATTTTCTTTGTGTCCTCTGCGAAGCTCTCGTTCTCCGTTGTTAGCTCCGTTCATTGGGGTCTTAAGCGAAAAACTTCTTAGAAAGCTACTCTATATTTATTCGACCACTGAGGAAATATAACGTTCAAAGGAAGAACCTCAGAATGCAAGCCCAAAAACAAGTAGTCGACGCCCTGCTAGAACCTGAAGCTTACCCTGAAGGCGCAGGCAAAATTGACCTTATCCAAACCCACATTTCCTTCGTGTTCTTAACCGAAAAATTCGTTTACAAAGTCAAGAAGGCGGTAAACTTTGGGTTTCTGGACTTTTCGACATTGGAAAAACGTCGCTTTTTCTGCGAAAAAGAGTTGGAGTTAAACAGGCGCCTTTGCCCTCAAATTTACCTTAAAGTTGTACCTATTAACAAGTCAAAAACTATCAAAATAGAAGGCGGCGGCGAAACGGTTGAATATGCCTTAAAAATGAAGCGTTTACCTCAAGAAGCGATCATGACGGGGCTTCTGAGCGAGAACAAAGTTGACGGGAAAACGATTGATGAGTTGGCGAGAATAATTGCGGTTTTCCATTCAAACTCCCAGACCAGCTGTGCAATAAATGAGTTCGGTTCTCCTAAGCTTATCAAGGTTAACTGGGATGAAAATTTCTCTCAAACCAAAAAGTACATCGACCAAACGATCTCGGCGGCAGATTACCTGTTTCTCGAGAACAAAGTCGGCAGTTTCATAGAAGCGAGCGACAGGCTTTTTGAAGACAGAATAATAGAGGGCAAAATTAGGGATTGCCATGGTGATCTGCACTCTGGAAATATCTTTATAACCGATAAAATCTGCATTTTCGATGCTATAGAATTCAACGACCGCTTTAGGTATTCAGATGTGGCTTCAGACATCGCCTTCTTAGCCATGGACCTTGACTTTCAACAGAAACCCGACTTAGCGGATTACCTCATTGAAAGGTACACTATATTCTCGAAAGACCAAAACTTGACAAAGGTGCTTCCATTCTACAAGTGTTATCGGGCGTATGTTCGAGGCAAAGTTATCAGCTTTAAGCTTGACGACCCAAGTGTAAGCGGCAAAGAGAAAGCAACTGCAGCCCAAGACGCGCAAGACTACTTCAAACTAGCCGTTGAATACGCGAAGAAGATGTAGCCTTTCTAAGCGAACTGGTCGGCTACCCAATCAGGGATCTTAACGGTGCCCATGAGGATTGGCTTTTGGTGGCAGTCGCTTCCGCCAGTCATTATTAATCCGTGTTGCTTTGCGAATGCTACGTAGTGGCTGGTTGTTTCCGGCGTGTTTCTTGAGTGCCAGCATTCAACACCGTCTATGTATGGTAGCATTTTTTCTCGAATTATGTCTGTTTGCTCGACTAACGATTTAGTTAATGTAGTCAGCGAGGTTCCATGGGGATCGTTAGGATGCGCTAAAACCAGCCGCCCGCCTGCTTCCCTGATAAGTTTTGATGCCCCTTCAAGGTAAAGGGGGTATTTGGGTACGTCGCACTTGACAAGGTATTTGTCGAATGCTTCCTGCCGTGTTTTGACAATGTTTTTTTTGACCATGTAATCGGCGATGTGGGGTCTACCAAGGACGCCGTCAACCGACTCTTCAATCTGTCTTAGGTCGTCCTTCGTTAAGGCTGCAATGTTTTCTTTTTTGAATTCCCTGTTTAGATTGTCAAGGATTTTGGCTGCTCTTTCTTCCCTATATTTTGCCATTGCTTCAAGCTTGCTTCCTAAATTTTCATTGGAGGCGTTGAACTGGTAGCCAAGGAAATCCAGCGAAACAGGTTTGCCTTCGTGATACTTGGGGTGAGTGAAGGTTACGTTTAACTCGACTCCTGTGACATAACGGATGGCTTCTTTTTTTGCAGTGAAGGTAGCTTGAGTTTGGCAGCCGATCGAGTCGTGGTCGGTAATTGCCATGAAGCTAATGTTTCGGCTTTTTGCCTCCCTAAAAATCTCCTCAACAGTAAATTTTCCGTCTGAAGCGCTAGAATGGATATGCAAGTCAATTATCATTTTTCAGCGATGTTCCTTTAGGTTTTTTCCACTCCGATTACATACCAATCTTCAGGATTATCACGGCATGTGTCGACCGTTAAATGGAGTATTTTCAGTGTCGGGTACTTCTTCTTTAGGTCGCAGACGTCCACGGGTTCAAACTTTTTCTTATTAGCAAGATATGCGTCTACGGTTAGCGCGTTCGACTCATAGTTTTCTTTCGTGCGTCTCTGGATTCTGGCGACCGAGACCTCTTCGGGACAGTTTGTCTGCAAAATAACAAAGGTCATGCCATGTTTTGCGGCGATTTCAGCTGCTCGACGTCTCAAATCTTGCGTAACAAATGTGGCGTCTAAAATAATTCCTTGAGTCCCCTTCTGAGCCATGTCGTCTGCTCTTCGGAAGACTTCATCGTAAACGGAAAGTCGCTTATTCATGTTTCCTGCAACTTTTGCGTCGAAAACATCCTCGTTCTTCAAAACCTCTAAACGGATTATGTCGCTTCGAAGAATGGGGTATCCCTTGATTTTCGAGGTTTCCTCAGAGGTTTCTGTTTTCCATGTTCCAGGCAACCCTGTTGTAATCAGTAACGTTTTTGCTTCTAAATTTGCTTCGATAAATCTGCAGAAAGGTTCCTTCATCTTTAAACCTTCATACTGCTAGCTTTAGACATGTGGCAATTAAAGCTTTTTCCAGCGCTTGTCATGAGGGCCAAAGCAAATTCTAAATAGGATGAAGATTACATTGTTCCTAAAAAGAAGGCACAATCATGGAACAATTCAAGGTCAAAGACAAAAGTTTGGCGCCTCAAGGGCACTTGCAAATCGAGTGGGCAACAAGTCACATGCCCGTGCTTAAGCTGATACACAACAGATTAGAAAAAGAAAAACCGTTTAAAGGCTTAACCTTAGGTGCGTGTCTCCACGTGACAAAGGAAACAGCCGTTTTGGTGAAGGCTTTGATTGCCGGCGGCGCCAATGTTGCTTTGTGCGGTTCTAACCCTCTTTCAACTCAAGATGACGTTGCTGCGGCTTTGGCGGATAGTGGCGTTCATGTTTTCGCTTGGAGAGGACAAAACACCGAGGAATACTACAAGTGTATAGATTACGCGTTGGACTTTAAGCCTTCAATAACGCTTGATGACGGCGCAGATTTAGTCGGAACCCTGCATAGCAAACGCCCGGCGCAGCTGAAAACTGTGAAGGGCGGGACGGAAGAAACCACGACAGGTGTAATCCGATTAAGAGCGATGGAAAAGGATGACAGCCTCAAATACCCCATCGTAGCCGTAAATGACGCCTACACAAAATACCTATTTGACAACCGATACGGGACGGGACAAAGCAGCATGGACGGGATCCTGCGTGCTACGAACATTTTGATTGCCGGAAAAACCTTTGTGGTCTGTGGGTACGGCTGGTGCTCAAGAGGGATAGCCATGCGGGCTCAAGGCTTAGGCGCAAATGTAATAGTTACTGAAGTGCAACCTACCCGTGCGTTGGAGGCTGTCATGAACGGTTTACGCGTTATGCCGATTGCTGAAGCTGCGGCGGTGGGCGACATATTCATAACTGCAACCGGTGACATCAGCGTTATACGAAAAGAGCACATGCAGAAAATGAAGGATGGCGCCATATTGGCTAACAGTGGTCACTTCAACGTTGAAGTTAACATTAAAGACTTAGAATCGCTCTCAACTTCTAAAAGAACAATGCGTCCCAATCTTGAAGAATACACTCTGAAAGACGGCAGAAGACTTTACCTTCTTGCGGAAGGTAGACTGGTGAATTTGGCGGCAGCAGAAGGGCACCCCTCAGAAGTCATGGATATGTCATTTGCTAATCAAGCATTATGCTCGGAGTACATTGCTACGTCAGCTGACTTAAAGCCGAAAGTCTACACGGTTCCAAAGGAAATCGACGAAAGAGTTGCTGAGTTAAAGCTGAAATCGATGAACGTTGTAATAGATGAGCTTACTGACGAACAGAAGAAGTACCTGTCAACCTGGGAAATGGGGACAACTTAGCCTCAAGCAAGCGCAGTCTCAAAAGCATGACAAACTTTAAATTGTTTGAGAATATACATGGCTATAAAGTGGTGACTTAAATGGTTAGCAAAGATCAAGGAATAGGTGGAGCAATTCTCGCAGCATGCGTACTAGTCGCTGTAGGCTACCTCGTTCTAATTATTGCGTTTCCAAAATACCAGCTAGATGCAGTATTGATTCTCGTTTCTATAGCGTTCATCGCAATTCTCGCGATCGGTGCATGGATAGGCTGGACAATGGCAACGACACCGCCACCAAAGCCAATCGAAGAAATAACGACAGAAATTGAAGAGAAAAAAGAAGAACCTAAAGCCGAAACGCCAGCATCAACTGAAGCGACTGCCACCGAACCGGCTAAGAAAAAGAAATAAAAAATTTCACTTTTCTGAAAATCAATTCTTTGTTTTTTTTAAATTCTCAACTTCTCTTTAAGTAAGAACTCATAAGGGCTTATGCTCTCATTTTTTTTAGCATACAGTCTAAGAGGGCCCGGCAAACGATACAGTCATCTGGAATCTGCTGTTTGTCATTCCTTTCACTTAAGTAGCCCATGTGATAAGGGCAGGCCTGGGGTTTTTCCTTGTTTTTATCTTTCCTTTCTTTAGAAGGATGATTTTCAATTTGGGTTTGAGATTTGCTGATTTCTGTTTGAAAATCCATTATTCTTGTCAAGCAGAAAGGGCATGCTGGGTAGGGTTCAGTCGAATCCTGCACGTTAACTGTTTTAAGTGGTGCACTAAAAACTCTTCCGCATGAAGGATTCGGGCAGGTGAACATTTTTTTTCCTTCTTCGTCTCATCAAACGACACGCTAATGTTGCTTAGAAATAGTGTTTGCTACTTTATAGTATTGATGAATCTCAAATACAGACGTTAACTATTGATGATGCATGATTGGATTTCAAGGTGAGCATTTTTTTGGTTGGTAAACGCACCATGGGTCCTCGGTTAGGTAATCTCTTTTTAGTTCCGTGGGTTCATGAAGGTCGCCGCAGTAATCGATGAAGTCATTGGATAATCCGTAGGCGCGGGCTCGGCAACCTCCGCATAAAGATCGGTGTCCGCAGGCGCCGCATTTACCTTTCAACATGTTCGGGTCTCTCAACGCTTTGAAGACTTCAGAGTTAAACCATACGTCCTCAAAACTCTGTTGCCGCACGTTTCCAAGTTTGATCGGCAAGTATGGGCACGGTGTTACGTCGCCGTTAGGGTAAATCCGGCAGTAGTACATTCCAGCGATGCAACCCCGAATCCACTGTCTCATGTCCAAACCCATGCCTTTTGCTATTCTCATAAACTGCGGGGCGCATGAAGGTCTCACGTTAAGAGTGTGGTTGGTTGTTTTGGCGAAGGTTTGCGTTATCATTTCCTCATACTGCTCTGGGGAAATGTCCGCTAGTTTGGTTCCTCGCCCTGTTGGAACAAGGAAGAAAAGATGGAAGTTTTCCACTCCGATGTTTTCCGCAAGCGCCATTATGTTATCTATCTGATTGTAGTTCTGCTGGGTTAATGTAGTGTTCACCTGCACAAGCACGTTGTTTCTTCTCAAAGCCTTGCAAGCTTCAACAGCTTTTTCCCAAGCCCCAACTACTCCTCGGAACTCGTCATGCTGAGCCGGGACGTTGGAGTCTAAGCTGATTGAAACGGTAGCAATCCCAGCATCCTTAAGTTTCTTCGCCACTGCCTCGTCGATGAGGCTTCCGTTGCTTCCTAAACCCATCTTCAAGCCGATCTTTGAACCGTAATTGATCAACTCGAAAATGTCAGGGCGCAAAAGTGGTTCGCCGCCGCTAAGAATAAGCAGAGGCTGGCTAACCTGGTAGATTTGATTCATCAGATTTTTTGCTTCTTTTGTGTTCAATTCGTTGTCGAGTTTCTTGTCGGTGGCGTTGATGTAACAGTGGGAGCACTTCATGTTGCATTCGCGAGTTACGTTCCAAGACATAACAAGAGGAACGAAGCGCTCAGGCTTCTTGGCAAGCGGCGAATATGCTAGCTTGAGATAATACTCACAGTTGCCGTGTGTCGATAACCTTTTGGGTTGCCAAAGGGTAAATGGGAAGGGTAGAACGGTGTCCAGCATCGCCTTGGCATGGGAGAAACAGAAGTGGCGGCAAAAAAGTGAAGTTGCTTCAGGACTTACGCCGTATTTTTCCTCGGCGTATCTGTGGCTTCCATAGATCGGGCAATTCATGAACTCCATGTGTCCATCCAGCGTTTCGGTGCTCATCGTGTAATTGATTAGGTGATCGCTTAGCATGATTGACTGCAGTTTTTCCCTTCGCATGCCGACCTTAAGCGTTACGTCAAGAGCTATCTCAACGGTTTCCTGACCGAACCTTTCCTGCACTCGCTCCATCGCATCTTCAACAGCTGCAACTCCGAATTTCTCTGCCAGTTTAGCCGTGACCAGTAAACCCTTAATTGTCTCGTACTCTTGCATCAGCCGCATTTCAATAATCTGGTCTGCCCACTTCCTGAACAGTTCCTTCAGCGCCGCAGATGCCTTAGGATCTTTGGCAGTTAGGAGGTTTTCAACTGTTCTTCTTTCTTTCTTTAGTTCATTGAAGATGTTGATCTTTTCAGCGCTTTCAGGATGTGGAGTTAAAGCCATTTCCTGGGCGGTTATTGTAAAGAGCGTGATTTCTCCTGTGAGCTCTTTAGCGTCAGATTGAAAGTCGCCGTATATGCAGCGTAGTCTTTGGGAGACTTCTGGTAAACTTGCTTGCAACATTTCAAGGAGAACTTGGGTTTCCGACTCCATTTTTGTGACCATAGCCATGTGATAAAGCAGTGATCCAGCCATTCCAGGGTCCGCTTGTTTGCCGTTAACACCCGAGAAAACCTCGTCAGATAGGCGTGTTGATAAATCAAAATTTTCAGCTTCTATCGCGGCGAGGGCTTGGTTAAGCTTTTGTTGCCTCAAGAGCAAGAGCTGCGCCCATCTGTGGCATTGTTTGGTATCGAAGTTTGTTAACGAATCCACATCCTTAAAGTGGTATTGATTCATGATTTGATAGTAAAAAAGGTTAACGGTGTTTCCCATGTTCTACACCGTTCTTACTCGATAACCTAATAAGGCGCTAAATCAACATAGCCAGACTAACAGGTGAAAAAGTTGAACTTCGACTGGATCTACGCTTTAGTAGGCTTTCTAATAATGTTCGGCGTTCTAGGCGGCATCGGTATCGAAAAGCCTAGAGGAATGAGCGTCAAAATGTGGTGCGTAGGCTACTTGGCCGTAGCAGTCGTTTTCGACGTTTTAGTGGTTTTCGGGCTGGTCAGAAACTATGCGCCTCTTAACGACTTACTCATAGGTCTTTCGGCGGGCGCCGCCACAGGATTGGCCCTTCACGTCATGCATCACATAAACGAAGAAAACCTCAACCCGACCATTATGGGTTAAAAAACTCAGCTATTTGGCGCTGTCTTCGGGGTTCTTTGGCAAGTGTGTAATGAACTTAGTTCCAGACCATTTTAGATCTTAAAGCTAACCGTGCCTCTAGGCGCGGTTTACTCATTCGCTTAACAGACAAAAATTAATAACTTCAACTTATCGTTGCTAACTTGCCAGTCTGAGTGCAATTAACAAATCGGGTTGAATGCACCTTTAGCTTCTTAATCTTTTCAAGCTTTCATCGACAAATTCCAGCTTCAGCTTGGTCAGTGTCTCAGATGTGGGTACGCCGTTCTGGTCCCATCCTGCTTGCTCATAGTACTGCTTAACTTTCGCTTTCACGCTCGCTCTATCCGCGGCTTGCCCTTTGCAGGGTCCAGTGGGTAACGGCTCGTAGAACCTCTCCGGGTTGTCGTCGTCAGCTTTGGGTTTCCAAGTTAAGTCTGGTCCGCCTAAAAGCAGAAGAGCGCGTTGAATTTCGAGTGTCTTTATTCCGCCGCCTTGAAGCCACCCTTTTCGCGTTAAAGTTTGGCCAGTAAGTGCGTTGTGGAATTCGTATCTGAACGTCGGGGTCAAGCTGAAAGATGTGAAAAGGCACATTACTGCTGAATCGTTGAATATTGTCCAAATTTCGCTGCCCCACCCATCAATGGGCAGGTCAGTCATGGATGTGTGGTCACCACCCTGCACGCTGCATGCGTAACCTATTTCACGTGAAAAATCCCTGCCGCTTCGGATCCCATGTGCACCGATACTGATGCCCTTGCCCGTGATGGCATAAGGAAGAAGGTTTTTGCCCTTCATTTTTCCAATCTTAACCGCCGCTCTGTAGGTTCCTTCAGCCAAAACATCGCCTATTCCTTCCCTGTATGCAATTTTTTTTGCTAAAGCGGCGAAGGCGTCTGCATCACCCCATTTTAACTCGAGTCCATCAAGATCCCCCTTAGTTAGGATACCTCTTTGGAAAAGTTCGCCGGCGAAACCCAACACGCTACCGCCTTGAATGCCGCAGAATCCTAAGTCCTCGATTAGTGAAGACAAGTAAACGTCTTCTTCAGGGGTGAACAACCCTATGTTGGGACCAAGAAAAGCCTGCAACTCATAGTCAGGGTTGTCGCTTATGGAGCCTTTGTATTTGCCTGCACTTATGCAGCTTATTTTTAGGCAGTTCGTTGGACAACCAAAGTCGCTCCAAGCGGGCTTCACCCAGACCCTGCTCTCAAACTGGTCCACGCCGTAGCTTCTCTGGTCATGCCACTCTTCTTGCCAGTTGCGAACAGGCTCGGAGCTAGTGTCAGCGCCGAAACTGTAGCCTCCTCCTCCTGTCCCGTACCTACGCCACATCACGTTGTCATAGCAGCCTCTGCACACGTCGTCAATCATCTTCTTCACCCGCTCTAAATCAGCCACTTCAGGCAATGGGCCCGTACCCTTAACTGCGATCGCCTTGAGGTTTTTTGAACCCATAACCGCGCCGTAGCCACCGTAGCCCGCGGCATGAGTCCACTTGGCTATGACAGCTGACGGTCTAACTTTGTGTTCTCCTGCTGGTCCAATGTATAATTTAGCTGGCTGTTTCCAAACACCGATACGGGGATAACGTTCTGCAAGCAGCCGTCGGCATTCATGGTTTAGCAATGTCTCTGTTTGTTTGCTGTCTCTTCCCCAAATCCCGCTGGCGTCCCTGAGCTCGACATCCGAATCTTTAATGAACAGGTAAACTGGCTTCTCAGCTTTGCCTGAAACGATTACGCCGTCGTAGCCTGCACATCGCAGCTCCACCGCGAATTCGCCGCCAACCGTTGAGCCCACCATTCCGTTGCTTTGAGGAGATTTGCCTGTTACACATGTTCTGCCGCCTGGGAAGTAACCTTGGAATGGTCCTGTCATGAAAAACAGCAGGTTTTCAGGACCTAACGGATCCACTTTTTCCCATTTATGTATCAGCCTTTCGCTTAAAATTTTGGCTGCAAGGGCTCTGCCGCCCATATAGTCCAGTAGCCATTCTTCAGGAAACGTTGTGTCCTTGAAACTTGAATTTGAAAGGTCAACTTCTAAGAATTTTCCAGCATAACCAAGCATTACAAAAGTTCCTCCGCTTTCTCGCCATACATTTTTACTGCAATGTTTCTGGAAGTTTCCTCTGGAGTTCGAGAATAAAGTTTAAACTCGTGATCTCCCCTTTTAACCACTTTCAGGCAACCCCAGCCACCTTCCTGGCAAACTTTAGCGCACTTTGGGTCGCCGCCGCAAAGGTCGCAAATCAAAATCTTCTTGGTTCTCGGGTGAACATGCGGTACTTTTCCGGCGCAGGCATCAATGCATTTTCCGCAGCCTGTGCACTTATCAACATCAATGGTGACGGCGCTGGTATCTTTGTTCACGCCAAGAGCTTTAAAGGGGCACGCTGCGACACATGGGTAATCCTCGCATTGTGTACAGAGGTGCGGGAACTCGGCGCCCGGAACCAGCATGAAAACGCGAACCCTAGATGCCTCGGGCCAAATCTTGTTTTCTTTTTGGAGAGAACAGGCGATTTCGCATTTGCGGCAACCGCTACATTTCGAAAACTCTCGGCTTATCCAAATTGCGTTATTCTCTTGCTCTTGATTCCAGCCCAAGTCTTAGCACCTCTATTTTTTTATAGGAAGTCTCCAAAACAGAACAAATCCTGTGCGAGGATAACATCTTTGTTAGTCAACATGTCTTGAAGCCCTGCTTTTAGTAACGTTGAAATTAGATAAGCAAAGGAACCCTTGCAAATATATAGGTTTATAGAATTGCGAAAAAAGGTCCAGCCTAATTCTCTTAGCAACTTTGATGGAATCGCCAGCTTTCTTTATCCGAATCAAAGTGTTTGGCCACTAAAAGGAAGAGAGTTAGTTAATGTATTCCTGCTGTTTGTTCCGGGTTTCGATAGCGTTAAGGGTTAAGGCAGCTTCAAACATGATTGAATCCACATTGCCGAAGGTTTGCTTAACCATAATTTTGATCTGAGTCAAAAACCACGCACCAATCTGCCAGCGAAAAAACCTCAAAAACAACGCTGACTTTATTTCACTTGCAAAAAAAAGATTCTCATTAATGCTGATATTTCTTTGTGGTTATCATCAAGCAACAACAAAAAGGGGGTTTTTCATGCATTTGCGAAACTTGTGCAAGGCAAATTAGGCGAAGTTTCAGAATTCTGCCTTTATGTTTGGGCTCTGATGACCCCTTCAAGACTGTTCAATTCGTCTATTACGTCTTGTCCGATTCTTTGATGTACAAGGTAGATGGCGATAGCACATCCTTGTCCGATTTGTCTAGACGGGTTCTCTCTTATGTTCACTCCTTTGTCAGCAAGCACCTTATCTATCTTGGCGAACATACCTGGTTTGTCCACGTGATACACGAACAAAGGATAGAATGGTTTTTCCTCGAATTCGATGCTTTCACCAACGTTCACAGCATTTGAAAAATCCCCGCGCTGCAAATAATCTATAACAACCTTTGCCATTTCCATAGACGTTTTCATCTGAGCCTCCACGGTGGATGCACCCAAATGAGGGGTAAACACAATGTTGTCTAGACGTCGCAACGCACTTTTGAACTCAGAATCTTCTTGGGATGGTTCCTCCTCAAAAACATCCAGTGCTGCCCCAGCTATCCCACTGTTTTTCAATGTTTTATACAGGGCCTTCGCATCCACGTTGGATCCACGAGCAGTGTTAATTAGGTAGGCTGTGGGCTTCATCAACCACAGTTCTTTTTCCCCGATCACGTTTTCTTTTCCGTTCACGTGAATGCTTACATAATCAGCCTTTGAGAGAACCTCTTCTTTTGATACAAGTTTTATCCTAGAACTGGCC